>UINC01001278.1_pt1 | contig 24484 bp, 27 predicted proteins | sample 5385821 | NCBI WGS metagenome assembly UINC01 (sample SAMEA4666929, study PRJEB26691) | marine metagenome | isolation source: Pacific Ocean | place: Pacific Ocean | collected 2011-10-13 | reverse complement strand
AAATCTCAATTTAAAATCTTTTCTCTCGAGATAATCAAAGGTTTGGTTTCCAAAATTTAAAATTTTTTGTTCCAGTACTATTTCTTTACTATCTTCAATAACGATAACTATATTGGGAACATCTCTTTTGGTTGTATTTTGATTAACTAATGTTCCTGTCACCACTAAAGATGCGTTACCCTTTGCGTAGTCAATTTTACTTTTAAGATCAGAAATTTCTATGCCCTTTATGTTAATGGAAGGGTCTAGAACTTTCAAAATTTTAGCCGCATTTGGGAACTCATTAACAATATCATCTCTTTTGATCCAGATTGAAGAAATAAGCAAAAACGCAAACACAATAAATAACCAAAGGAAAATATTAGGTTTTTCTTTATCTTGTTTTTTAACGGGAACTGGCAAGGGATGATCAGGTTCTTTATTAGGAATTATCCTTTCCGATTGGTTGTCATTGGGAATTCCTTGGGAGGTTGCTGGCTCAAAAAGAGGTGGAATGTTTATGGCTTTCCCGCTCGGATTGGAAGTCCATATAAATGAACATCGGGAACATTTAACTTTCCTACTCCTCGCTCCAAAACTTTCGGGTTTAACTGAAAAACTGGTATTACAAGCAGGGCATTGGATTATCATTTATAATAGTTTCCTAAAAAATTAGTTAAAATTCTACAAATTTTCTAATCTTTCTCGATTCGTATAACCTTACCATTAGGCCCATCAGTAAGTAAAAGTAAACTTCCGTCAGGAGCCATTTTGATACTTCTCACCCTTTCGGAAATTTCATCAAAAATAACTTCTTCCTTAATCTCATTCTTATTATCTGTGAATATCCGCCTTACATCACCGGGAACCAATGCAGATATAAAAATGCTACCATTCCACATAGGAAACATATCACCATTATAAAAAGTCATATCTGAGGGAGCAATTGAAGGGACCCAATATTTTATAGGCTGTTCCATCCCCTCTTTAACGGTAAAAGGAGAAATTATACTGCCATTATAATCAATACCATAGGTTATTGCAGGCCATCCATAATTAAGAGATGGCTCTATTTTATTTAACTCATCTCCACCTCTAGGTCCATGCTCATGAATGTAGACATGCTTATTTTGCGAATTATAAATTAAACCTTGGGGATTTCTGTGACCGTAAGACCATATTTCAGGTAAAGCATTTCCTTTATTAATGAAAGGATTATCATCTGGGATAGAACCATCATCATTTACTCTTAGAATTTTTCCATAATGATTATTAAGAAACTGCGCCTTTTCTCTATAATTAAATCCGTCACCTGAACTTATTAATAAAGAACCATCCTCTATGAATAATAGTCTTGCGCCATAGTGGTTCGAGGTTCTCCTAAAGGGTTGCGCTTCGAAAATTAATTTTTTATCACCCAAACTTAAATCATCTAATCTGAATCTCATTACCCTTAGTGTATTGTTATTTTTTTCTCCGGAGGAAAAAGAAAGATAGATCAGGTGATTTTCTATAAAATCTGGATGTAATATAATATCAGATAACCCTCCCTGACCCCTAAAGAGAACCTTTGGAGTGCCTGTAATATTTAATATTTCAGTTCCTATACTAGATTCTTTTAAAATTTTTAGTTTCCCAGACAACTCTGTTATGAGAATGTCTCCATTTGGCAAAAATGCTGAGCTCCAGGGGTGATGAAGTCCTTTTGTAATCAATTTAACTTTGTAATCTTTATTTTGTGCTGCAAGAGATGTCTCGAAAATAAAAATAAATAATAAAAAGAATAGACAAACTTTTTTAACCTTAAACATTACTACCTCTTGTTCTAAATTTATCATTTGCTAAAGAAACTAATTTTCCAAAAATGTAACCCCCTAAAAAGCCAGATAATAAAAATAAGATAAATCCAAGACTCGATCTAGCACCGGCAATCAGTGCTGCTCCATAGAAAGGAATTCTTACACCAATCAGCATTACTAAAATGGATGTAAGACCTGCCAAACCGTAGGAAAAATCTCTACGGAGAGGTATAAATATTCTCAAAATTCCCGCTATTACAAAACCTAGAGTTAGAGCTATACCTACTACCTGATAAAACAAAAGTCCGTTAGCAATATCATGGGTCAAAGAAGAAGGAAATATTCCTAACAAACCGTCAAATCCTTGTGAATTTAACCATAAAATATTTGATGAAAGATTGATAACAATACAAAGAGTGCCGGTAAATAAAACCGAAAATAGAAAGGAGAGTATTATTGAAAGATAAAACATAACGTAACCCTAAAAAGTTTTTGATTTTTTTTTTTCAAAACTCAATTTAATATCAAAAGATATAATATAACAATAGTAACACTAAAATTCTTATTTAGCGGTTATAGAAGAGACCAAAAAAAATGAAACTAAAAAGAAACTTGAAAATAATAACTCTTTTTGTTTTTTTCTTATGTCTTTTTACTTTCATGGATTTTGTAAGGATATATTTGTCTAGCCAATCAAATCTAGGATCAAAAATTTACCGAGAGACAGTAATTGTTCTAACGGGCGGACCTAACAGAATAACTAAAGGATTTGACTTATTAGAAAAGGGTCATGCAAAAGTAATGTTCATTTCGGGAGTGAACCCTGTTGTGAAAAGATCCGATATCTCTAAAATTGTTAACCCAAAAAATGATAAAAGGCGGGCTAATCTTTTTTCTTGTTGCGTTTTTTTAGGTAAAAAATCTAAAGATACAAAATCAAATGCTGAAGAAACTTCGGACTGGATGATTAGTCGTGACCATTCAAAAGCTTTATTAGTGACATCACTTGAGCATATGCCAAGAAGCATTATAGAATTTCATAATAATGCGCCTGATATTGATATTATACCTTGGCCTATAATCACAAAAATGTATTACAAATGGTATAACCCGAGGAATTACAAGACAATAATACTCGAATATCTCAGATATACTGTTATTAGATTAAAATATATAATTGTTTAGGAGAAAAATTATTAAGACTTTCACTTCCAACATTTCAGTTTTTATTTTCTTTTTTACAACCGCAGTTGTTGCTATTGCCGGGATACCTCTACTTATTCTTCCAAGAAAATATTCGGTAAATCTCATTCATCTTTGGTCAATTGGAATGTTGCGCATGTTTAGAAAAATGGATGGTTTAGACTGGCAAGTGATAGGATCAGAAAATATACCCGAGGGGCCATTTATCATTGCTTCAAAACATCAGTCAGCCTGGGATACAATTTTTTTTACTGCCTACTTTAAAGATGCGTCTATGGTTTTAAAAAAAATTCTGATTTATATTCCAGCCTATGGCTGGCTTGCTATGAAAGCAAAAATGATTTGGTTAGACAGAAAAGGTCGTGCAACAGCGATAAGACATTTGATTAATCAAGCAAGGAGTTGTGCCAAAGATAAACGACCAATTGTAATTTTCCCTGAGGGAACAAGAATAAAAGTGGGTCTAAGAGGAGAATATAAAGCAGGTGCTTTTGCTTTATATAAATATCTTGGCATTCCTTGTGTTCCCGTAGCATTAAATTCCGGATTATTTTGGGAAACAAAAGGATACAAAAAAGAAAAAGGCAAAGTAACTGTGAAATTTCTTAAAATCATCGAACCAGGGTATGATAAAAAAGAATTTTTTTCCATTTTAGAAAACTCTATTGAAACAGAAACTCAAAAACTCTTGAGACAATAAAATGAAATTTAGCAAAATTCCTTTGGGTATCTTACTACCTATCATAATAATCACGATTGGTGTTCTAGGATGGATAGGTTACTGGTACGCAGGATCATATTATATTCAGAAAAAGATCAAAGAATTTAACGATATATCCGTAGAAAAAATTTCCGTAGGTGGTTTTCCATTTTATTTCAATATTGATGCCAAAAATATTGTTTTGAAATCAAAACAATATATATCGACTGACTATTTGAGTGTTAAATCTTTAGCGTGGAGATTTGACCAAATCAGACTGGAAACCCATAAACCAATTACTATAGGTTTTTTAAATGGATTATCACTTTTTTTCATAAGTAATCAAACTACCTTGGATTTTCAACAACAAAAAGATGCCAATTACGAAATTCGTATATTTTCAGATAAGCCCATTTTAAAGGATAATATAAAAGGCTACACATTGGCACTTCAAAAAGTAAATTCTCAGATAACTATCGATAATAATATAAAATCAAGAATTTACTCAGAAATTTCGGTTAGCAAGTCTCCTATAATAGTTGATGGAATGTTATCCTCGGATATAAGGGGATATTTAAAAGGTGAATTAAATTTCAATTTTACAAATCCAGAAGATATTAGAAATATGTTTACACTTTTTAATATAGATATTGCCGAGAACCCAATAATAAATCTTTTGTTAATTAATGGAAAAATAACTGTCAGTTTTGATAGGGGCATCTCCCTTATAGGACCAGTACCAATAGGACCAGCGCCAAAAATTAAGTAATTTATTTTTTAAGTCTTCCAAAATCAATGTCAGATACTTCCTGACCAGCATCAATAATATTTTTTCTAACCTCTCTTGTATTTTCAAAGAAAGTTTGGAGCAGGTCTGAATCTTTTTCCTCTATAGCTTTTTTTAATTTCATTAAGTCTTTCGAAAAAAATGATAACATTTCTAAAACCGCCTCGTCATTATAAAGGAAAATATCTCTCCACATTTTAGGGTCAGAGGCGGCAATTCTAGTAAAATCTCTAAAACCACCTGCCGAATATTTAACAACCTCCTTGTTGGTTACATTGGCCAAATCATTCGCCGTTCCAACAATGTTATATGCTATTAGATGGGGAATGTGACTTGTAATGGCTAGCACCCTATCATGGTGTTCAGGATTCATAATTTCAACTTTTGATCCCATTTCTTCCCAAAGCAATCTTATAGAATTAAGAGCGTCTTTGTTCGTATCTTCAGTTGGTGTAAGAACACACCATCTATCATCAAATAATTCGGCAAATCCTGCCTCGGGTCCAGATAATTCGGTTCCAGCAATAGGATGTCCCGGAATAAAACTTACTCCCATTGGAATAACATTTGAAAGCTCTTCAATAACTTTTAGTTTCGAAGAGCCTGTATCGGTAACTATACAACCAGGTTTTAAATTATGAGAAACTTCGAGTATAATTTTTTTAAAGCTTGAAAGAGGGGTAGCAAGTATAACCAAGTCAGCGTCCTCTACAGATTTGACAATATCTATTTCTACTCTTTCTACTAAGTTTCTTTCTAAGGCAACATCCAGAGTTTTTTGGCTACGTGCAACTCCAATCAATTGTGCTGTACTGCCAGCTCTTTTCAAGGCTAAGCCTATTGAACCTCCAATCAAACCTAATCCGATAATTGTAATTTTTTTAAATAATTGCTTCATGACTAATTTATTAAATCCTCAAGCAAAGATAAAACCAGATTATTAGCCTCTTCCGATCCTATTGTTAGGCGTAGAAAATCTGGTAATCCGTATTCATCCATCTGTCTCAGAATAAGCCCTTTTGAGGAAAGAAGTTCATAAATCTGATTTGCAGAAAACCCTAAACTTTCAGGACATTGCATAAGAATAAAATTACATTCACTAGGCAACACTACAAAGCCCAAATGAGAAAGAGACTCACTTAATTTTGGAAGCCATAGACTGTTATGCTTAGTAGAAAAATTTATGTGATCCTGATCTTTAAGAGCCTGTATGGCCGTCTTCTGCGCAGCCACATTTACTGAAAAGGGAACCTTTATCCTATAAAGGATATCCTTGATTTCTTTCGGACAATATGCCCAACCAACACGTAATCCTGCTAATCCGTACACCTTAGAAAAAGTTCTAGTTATGACGATATTTTCATTTTTTTTTGCCAAACCAAAACCCACATCATAATTCTGATCTCTAACATATTCGGCATAAGCTGCATCAACAACCATCAATATATTAGTGGGTATTTTGGAATGGAGCTCTGTTATTTCATCAATAGTCAACATACTGCCTGTAGGATTATTTGGATTTGCAATAAAGATTGCTTTAGTATTATCAGTAACACTAGATAAAATTGTATCAATTTCGGGTTTAAAGTTTTTTTCCCTCGCTCTTACAACCGTAGCTCCAGTTGACTGTATCGCCAAAGGATATACTGCAAAAGCGTTTTCAAAAACAATTGCTTCATCACCTTTATCAAGATAAATTCGCGCTAATAAATGTAGGATTTCATCTGATCCGCAGCCACAAATAATTCTATTTTCTTCAAGATTATAGTAATCACCCAATGCTTTGACCAAATCTGAATTAGATGAGTCAGGATAAAAGGCCAAATCTTCGCAAGATTCTTTAAATACTTTCATTGCTGAATTACTGGCTCCGAAAGGGTTTTCATTTGAAGATAATTTGTAAACCTTTTCTACCCCAGGAACACTTCGCTTACCCCCTTTGTAGGGCTGAATAATATTTAAATGATCATTTGACTTGGGACTACTCATTATCTTCACCATCAAAAACTATATATCCAAATTTTCCTAAAATTTTAGAATTTATCTCATCAAAATTATCAAAATACCCTTCGGCCAAACAGAGGATTGAATGCTCATTTGATGCAAGATTCTCCAAATTATATTTTGATTTCGAAATCTTATATTCACTTTTTGGTACAACAACAACTGTTTTGTTATTAATCGATCTTTCATTTTGAACCTGTCCTACCAAAAAACCCACCGGTTTTTTGATATAAAAAGGTAAAACTGCAAAAATATTCAAATTCTTTGGAAAGTCTTCTGACCACCAATTATCGTTTAATGGCAAAACTCCAATTATATTATTGTTCTTAGAAGCTTCATTCAAAGTATCAATAATTTGATGATTAAAAGTTTTTTCTATCATTGAGCCATAATAATTTCTTGTTTCTTCTGCCAATTCACTATCAGCAGGCGCTGCTACACTAACAGCAAAAGCAGATTGAACGGAACTGGTAATGGTGCTTATAATTTCACGCCAAATATTGACAAATTCTATACTTTTTAAAGGAGCAATATCTTTATTTAATAATCTATATAAGAGATCAATTTCCCTTCCTGGTCTGAGGATTGACACTCCACTGGTAGATTTTATTTTTGCTATTTCTTTAACTATGCGAGCACGTTGAACAATGAGTCTTTGTAAATCATCGTCTATATTGTCTATTGATCGCCTTAAATTATCTAATTCCTTATTCAAATTTTATCCTCAAAGTTGAAATAGATGTTAAATAACACAATATGGCTTTATAAATCCAAGTATATTTAGTTTGCAATTAATTTCTTTCTAATATACTTAAGGGAACAGCATTGAGAGAGGGATTATCCCCGCCAACCTGCAAACCGAGCGAAGGTGGTTATATGATGTGGCCAGAAGGCAAAAAAACGGTCCCATTTACATCTAAAATGCTAGAGGCCTTTTAGGCCTTGTTTCACGTGGTTGGCTCTCTTTATGAGCTGGGTATTTGATTTTCAGATTGTGCACCCTGGAATTTACCAAAAGCACTAAAGAGAGGAAAAATGAAAAATTCAATTATTACACAAGTAAAAAAGCTTTCTTTTGTATTTGTATTGCTTAGTGCATTTATTTCTTTGTCTGGTTACAATTTTTTAACCGCAGAGGCCAATGCTCAAGGAGTAGAAAAATTTAAAACTGCTGGAAAATTTTTAATAGGTGCCAAGGTATTGCATTTATTTACCGATGAAGACTCAACGGTCTCTATAGGAGGTGAAGCAAAAGTAGATGATGATACAATTCCTTTATTGGAATTTAGATATTTCTTCACTGACAATATAGCTATTGATACTATTCTTGGTACGACTAAGCATAATGCCGCTGCAATAGGTACCGCTCTTGGGGATGTGGATCTAGGTTCAGTCGGTGTAATACCCACAACTGTAACACTTCAATACCATTTTAACAGTTCAAATAATTTCTTACCCTATATAGGGGCGGGCATAAACTATTCTTTCTTCTATGACGTTAACCCTGGATCTGTTGCTAAAGTGACTTACCATGACAATACTGGTTTTGCCATAAATTTTGGTTTTGATTATGTCTTAAGTGAAAACAATTACTTCAACATTGATATCAAAAAATATTCTTTATCTACCGATGTATTTGTCGACGCTGGTGATGCAGGAACTGCTACAGCAAAAGTTGACCTTGATCCTTTGGCACTCAGTATAGGTTATGGCTGGAGATTCTAATATTTTACTTTACAGAAAACAATATTAGAATTTACTAAAAAGATTGATTAGGATCATTATGAGAACTGACCAAAATAAAATATTATGTTCATATTATAGCGATCCTAATCCCTTAGTTCTGGAAAGCGGTCAAAAGATTAATGAACACCAAATAGCTTATGAGACATATGGGAAACTAGATAAAAATAAAAGTAATACCATATTAATTTGCCATGCCCTTTCAGGGGATCAATTTGTTGCAAGCAAACACCCATTTACAGGCAAGGAGGGATGGTGGGGTAGAATGGTTGGTCCCGAAAAACCTATCAACACAGATAAATATTTTGTAGTTTGTGCAAATGTATTGGGAGGTTGTATGGGATCTACTGGACCTTCCTCTATTAATCCTGAGAATGGAAAAACTTTTTCTTTGGATTTTCCTGTAATAACCATTGCTGACATAGTCAATGCACAATTAAGATTAATAGAACATCTTGGTATAGACAGGATACTTGCTGTAATAGGAGGATCAATGGGTGGTATGCAGGTTTTAGAATGGGCAGCATCGCATCCTAAAAAATTAGTATCAGCTATACCTGTTGCGACATCCTCGAGACATACTGCACAAAATATCGCTTTTCATGAATTAGGGCGCCAAGCAATAATGGCTGATCCCGATTGGAAAGGTGGAAATTATAGCGAATCCAAAGTAAGTCCGACCAAAGGGCTATCAATAGCGAGAATGACAGCGCATGTGACTTACTTATCAGAGGCTTCTTTAACTAAAAAATTTGGTAGAAAATTGCAAGATAAAAAAGATTTGGGTTTCGGATTCGATGCTGATTTTCAAATAGAAAGTTACTTGAGACATCAAGGACTAACATTTGTTGATAGATTTGATGCCAATTCTTATCTATATATCACCAGGGCAATGGATTATTTTGATTTAGAAAAAACACATAAAAAAAATCTCACTAAAATCTTTAAGGAAACACAAAACCGTTTCTTAGTTGTCTCTTTCACGGGAGATTGGTTATATCCTACATCTGAAAATCTTATTATTGTAAGAGCCTTAACCGCTGCAGGAGCAGACGTGAGTTTTGTTAACATCGATTCCGACAAAGGACATGATGCTTTTCTTCTAGAAGAACCGCAGTTTGACAAAACTTTAGACGGTTTCTTAAACTCTGTGTATTCATCTTTAGGTTGAGATATGAGCAATTATAGAAAAGATTTAAGTTCAATAGTTTCTCTAGTTAGTCAAGGAAGCAGAGTGCTTGATGTTGGTTGTGGAGATGGAATACTTCTAGAATATTTAAAAAAAGATAAAGAAGTAATAGGTCAAGGTTTAGAAATTAGACAAGACCGGGTTAATAAATGTGTGGCAAAAGGGTTATCGGTTATCCAAGGAGATGCAGCCAAAGATCTTAGTTTATACCCAAACAAATCTTTTGATTGTGTAATTTTGAGTCAAACAATACAAGCAACTGGCAAACCTAAAGAAGTTTTGTCCGAATTGATGAGAATAGGAAAAGAGACAATAGTTTCTTTACCAAATTTTGGTTTCTGGGAAGTTAGATTAAATTTATTTTTAACAGGAAAGATGCCTATTACAAAACGTTTAAATGAGAACTGGTATGAAACGCAAAATATTCATTTATGCACTATTACTGACTTTGTAAATTTATGCGATGAATTAAAAATTAATATAAAAAAAACCATTACATTTAACTCAAAAACAATAAAAACCTTTAAAGAAAAACCGAGAGCAATAGAAAACGTCATTGCAGAAGAAGCAGTTTTTTTATTAACCAGCTAATTTTGAATTTTTTTAAGATAATTAGGAACTAATTGGGAAACAAGAATTCCAAAAAGAATGAATGAGGCCCCAAAAAAGGATCTTAAATTTAAAAACTCGGCTAATATTAGCCATCCAAAAAATGCCGCAAAAACTGCCTCCATGCTCATGACTATTGCAGCTTGGCTCGGAGGTGAAAAACGTTGCCCTATCATTTGCAAAACAAAAGCAATACATACCGAACCAACAGAACAATATAAAAGCGTCACTAACGATAAATGGTCATTTAAATTAGGTAGAACAATAAAGCTTCCCCCTTCGTAAAAGATACCTACCAGACCCAAAATAATTCCTGCTGAAAAAAATTGACAAACAGCTAAGATAATTATCGGAAATCTCTTCACACTCTCTGCTAGTAATTGAACATGGCATGCCCAAAAGAAGGCACCTAATATAACCCACAGATCACCCACATTAATGTTATCTAATTTAAATTCTCCTACTGGTATTCCCAAAAAAATGGATCCTATTAAACACAATACAACTCCTATCCAAACTGACCAATGAGGAAACAAACCAATAAATATACCAATAAAAGGAACCATAGGAACGTATAAGCTAGTAAAGAATCCTGCATTTGTTGCAGTTGTAAAAACAATTCCCAGTTGTTGAAAGAAAGCGGCAAAACCCAGGAAAAACCCCAGTGAGACTCCAAAAAGTAAGAATTCTCTTTTATTATCAACGGAATTTTGAAAGCTTGGTATTAGAAGAGATAAAAAAGCTGCACCGATTATAAATCTAAAAGAAGTAAATTGAAAAGGTGACCAATAATCCATAGCAATTTTTTGGGGTACAAAAGTTGAGCCCCAAACCAGCGAAGCGATTAGTAAGATTAAAGTTCCTTTAGTGCTGGATGAAAAATTCTTTAACAAAATTTGATTACTTTTGATCTTTTGCCGTTAGAACTTGTTTTCCATTATACATACCACTCTTAAGATCAATATGATGTGGTCTATGAAGTTCACCTGAATCTTTATTTTCTACATAAGTCGGTGCTTTACTCTTATGTCCTAGCCTTCTTTTGCCTCTTCTTGAAGGACTGACTTTTCTTTTAGGGACAGCCATTAGTGACTCCAATAATAATTAAACTTCGTGGTTTATAGATCTATAATTTATCTTAGACAAGGAAAAGATTAATTTATTGTCAAACACTCATAGCATAAATAATAGATCGATCTGGGATCATCAAGAATACTTAAATTGTTAAAAAAATTATTGAAATAATAATTTATGTTCAACTTCTTGAATTTAAATTCTGAATTATTATTAATTTTTATGAAATTCTCAAAGAATGAAAGATATTCCAAAAAAGGACTTCTTTTTTGTTCAAATTCCTTGACTATGTAATTTTCTAAATTTGCAAGATTTGCAGCGGTTTCTTCGGCATCTTTCAGAGATCCAATTTCATCAATCAAACCAAACCTTTTGGCGTCTTTCCCAACCCAAATTCTTCCTTGCCCTAGACTTTCGACTTCTTCTTTTGAGAGATTTCTTTCTTCGGAGACCAAATGTATAAAATTATCATAAAGACCATGAATTGTTGATTCATAAAGAGATATCATTTGTTCATTAGGCTTTGACAGAAATATCGGACCCCCAAAAGAACCAGAAACGGGTGAAAAAGACACTCCATCTTCTTTTAAGCCAATTTTTTTAATTGCCTCTTCAGCATTAAATAAAATCGCGGCAACTCCAATTGAACCAGTAATTGTCGTTTCTTCTGCAAAAATATGATCTGAGGAAACGGAAATCCAATAACCACCTGATGCGGCAACTCCTCCCATTGATACTACAATAGGAATGCCTTCATTTTTAGCTTCTTTAAGCTGTTCCCGAATAAGCTCTGAAGCAAAAGCACTACCTCCGGGTGAACTAACTCTTAGCACTATTGCTTTAACATCCTGTTTAACAGCATCCCTAATGAGTGCAGAAATAGTTTCCCCACTAGCTACTCCGTTAGACTCAAAACCATCAACTATGGGCCCAGAAACAATTATTTTAGCTATAACGCTGGCATCTTTAATTTCAGTTTCCTTAATATCATAATTTCTGTAATCGATGAAATTCCACCCTTCTTGATCACCAGGAAACTGGCCATTTAGATAATTTTCCAACTCTTTTCTATTCATTAATTCATCTACAAATCCTTTTTTTAAAGCAAACTCTGCCCAATTGCCTGCATTGTTGACAAGAATTGTATCCATATTCATAATTACATTTTTTACATACCCTTCTTTAAATCCTCTATTAGCTTCAATAGCATCGGAAATTTCTTCCCATATAAAATTGTTTAGTTCAGTTCTTTGTATCTTGTCTTCTTCGCTCATTTCGGAAAGTGTAAAATTTTCAAGTGCGGATTTGTAATTTCCGTAAGATAGTTGAATAACTTCAATGCCAAGATTTTTCATTAATTCCTTCATATATATACGTTTTGATGAATAACCTTCTAAAAATAATCCACCTTGAGTATGAGTAATTATCTTATTTGCTAAAGAAGCGATTAAATAAGAAGACTGAGAATAAAAATCGGAATAAGCGATGAATACTTTATCGCTTTCCTTAAAATCTAAAATTGCTTCATTTAAAGATAAAAGGTCCGCGGGATATCCTCCCAAAAAATTACTAAAATTAATAACCAAACCCTTTATTCTACTATCGTTTTTAGCCTTGCTTATGACATCTTCAATTTCGCTTTTTTGAAGTTGATTAATTTGCCGTTGGTTAAAAAGTATGTCGTTTAAATCATTTATATTTTCAGACCTCTCAACCAGATATCCATCTAGAGAAATATACAACGCCGAATCTTTAGGTTCATCTTTCTGATAACCAGCTATGCTTACATAAATAAACGATATAATGACTAACAAAAAAATAAGGCTAAAAAGAATTCTTGGAAGAAGAAGTAAAAGTGAAAGCCCTCGTCCCAATAGCTTAAATATTTTTATACTTGAATTTTTTATGTGTTTAAACATAACAATTTCTAACTTTGCTGATTACCATAATCATTAGTACGATTATCTCCTTGAAGGCAATAGAAATAAATCAAAGTTGATATTCCAATTAAAGAAAATAATAATAATGTTGGTGATATAAGCGGAAAAAATATTGAAAAATTAAGTAATATCCACCATCCAGATTTATTTGTATCGTGCAATCTTCTTATAGAAACAGCCACCTCCGGAATCAACAAGATGGTGCCGAGAACAAAATTTAAACCAAAAAAGGTTACACTTTCTAAATAGTAAAAAGAAAAAAAAATTAAAATCCTGAATAACTGCCAGTGCCAATATTCCGAACGGGATGATCTCCCTTCAAAGTCAAAATACCTTAACCAACAGTTATATACTGAAGATAGGACGTCATCAAAAAAAGACATTACTGACATTGCTTAAATAGAAAATCTTTCACCCAGATATACTTTCCTTACGTCTTTGTTGCCAACGATTTCTTCAGGAGTTCCTTCAATTAAGACTGAGCCTTCATGGATTAGAACTGCTCTATCAACCAACGTTAATGTCTCCCTCACATTGTGATCAGTTATTAAGACACCAACACCTCTATCTTTAAGTTGGGCAACAAGCTCTCTTATTTCTCCCACAGCAATGGGATCAATTCCCGTAAAGGGTTCATCAAGCAAAATATATTTGGGTCTCGAAGCTAAGCATCTCGCTATTTCTACTCTCCTCCTCTCTCCTCCTGATAAGGCTAAGGATGGTGTTTTTCTTAAATGGTTAATTTCAAATTCATTAAGTAACTTATCGATATCACTTTCTATAATTTGGTCATCAGCCTCATTAATTTCTAATATTGCACGAATGTTATCCTCAACATTCAAACCCCTGAAAATCGAAGCTTCTTGAGGAAGATATCCAATACCATTGTTAGAACGTTTATAGATGGGTAATTCAGTAATATCTTCACCATCTAATATTATTCTTCCCGCATCAGGCTTAATTAGTCCAATAATTGCATAAAATAAGGTCGTTTTACCCGAACCATTAGGCCCAAGTAAGCCTAATGCTTCACCACAAAAAAGCTCGAAATCTACTTCTCGAACTATAGGTCTTCCAGCATAAGCTTTGCTTACTTTTTTTACGACTAGACTCTCTTCATTAGAAGATATCAAAGTTGGTTTATTAGAAAGATTATCTGAAGAATCTTTGTTCATAAAAACTATTCCTCTTTAAAAATACCTTTAATCCTACTGTCAGTGTTTCTATCATCCGCTATTTCGGCTTTACCCGTAACCAAATCTAAGATTAATTTATTACCCTTAATAATTGAAAAGCCATTATCAATATTTACATCACCTTCAATAACTACAGTCTGCTCCAATACACTATAATACGCATTTTTTCCAGTCACAGAAAGATTATTTCCATTTTCTATTCTTACGCCCCCTAAAACCTTCAGATTCTTTAGTGCTGGTAAAACCCCTTCTTCATTGAGATTAAATTCAACTTTTTCAGCCTTTAAACTCATTGGTCCTTGAACAATATTAATTTTTCCCGATAAACTTCCTTTATTTGATGATCTATCAAGATGCATCTTTTCAGCAGATATATTCAGAGGAGAATCTATACTTGTTGAAAAACTGATATTTTCTTGAGCAATACTTTTTGTTCCAATTAAAACTACTATGACAAAAAAAAATTTATATATACGATTTAGATATATATTTATCCTCCATTAACGCTTTTAGATGGAATTGATATGAAAACCCCGGAGGATAAAAAGATCTTATCTCCCTTATCTTCAACTTCCATTTTACCTGCTTCAAAAAAAAGATCGCCTTTTTGACCCTTAACTTTCCCTTCAAATAAAGAAATCGAAGTGCTTAAATTAACATTTATAGTGTTTGCAGTAATTTCATAGCCTTCAAAACTTTCACATTTTATTTGGTCATAAAAAATCGCAGAGTTGTCAGATGCTAAAAACTTAGCAAAATTTGAATTTAATTTTAACAAAATATTATTACCTCTAGAAAATTCCAGATATACTTTCTCTAACTCTATATCTTTTAACTCTGGCCCTAGAGGACTGGCTTTGTTCGCGGTAATTTTAAAGATCTCTCCTGAAGCAGTTCTTCCCTGCAAAAACGGTTTTACTACCCCCGCTCCAGTTTCGTTAGATAATAAAAACTGATAATTACTTGATCCATTAAATATATTTTTAAAATCTGCATATTGAAAAACTAATAAAAAAAGAAATAAGAAAATTAAAGATGGAAGCAATATCTTTAGACGTTTAATTAAGTGTCTTGCTTTTTGATTTTGCTCTTTGAGAGAAGTCATAATTAATGTTCAAATATGTCTATATCCGGCCAACCATTTAAATCTAAATAAGCCCTAGTCTTAATAAAATTAAAGCAATCTTGTGCTAAGTTAAATCTGTCTAATTTCTTTAATTTTTCTTCTAATTGTCCTTTTAATTCGTGTAGGTACAAAACATCTGAGGCAGCATATTCCAGTTGTTCTTTCGAAAGCTCTTCAACACTCCAATCTGAAGTTTGTTCTTTTTTTGAAAGATCAATATTTAATAATTCCTTACATAGGTCTTTTAGACCATGTTTGTCAGTATAAGTTCTCGTTAATTTAGAGGCTATTTTGGTACAAAATATTGGCTGACAATTAACATTAAGATAATGCCTTAAGACAGTTACATCAAAGCGAGCAAAATGAAAAATTTTTAAACATTTATTATCTAAAAATATTCGTTTTAGATTTGGAGCATTGTAATCCTCTCTATCCAACTGCACGAGATGAGCGGTACCGTCACCCGATGACAACTGAACCAAACACAAAGGATCTCTTTCTGGTTTTAGACCCAAAGTTTCAGTATCAACCGCTACACTATTGCCAAAAGACACATCATCCGGCAAATCATACTTATGTAAAGCTACCTTCATTAGAGTTTTTCAATATTCTTTTAAAAAAATTAGTTAAAAACAGTATTTAACTTTATATTCTATACATGATCATTACGAAAAGAAATATGAGTAATTTTAATTTGTTGGGAAAACATAACATAGGATAGGAATGACTACTCTATACCACTATCCTTTGTGTCCTTTCAGTAGAAAGGTAAGATTATTACTTAGGGAACGTAATATTGATCCTGATCTTATAGTGGAAGCTTACTGGCAAAGAAGAAAGGAATTTCTAAAGACTAACCCCTCTGGTGAAGTTCCGGTCTTGATTATGAAAGAAGAAAAGATTTGCGGTCATTATGCAATTACAGAATATTTGGAAGAGAATCATGAATCCTTACTACCTAAAGATAATATAGCTAGAAATGAAATTAGAAGAATTGTTGATTGGTTTGATAATAAGTTTCATTACGAGGTAGGTAAGATAATTCTTGATGAAAGAGTTCAAAGAAGGTTTCTGAAGGTTAGTAAAGGGGGAGGATTGCCTAGGTTAGAAAGGATTAGAATTGCCATACACAATTTAAATTATCATATGGACTACATTAATACATTAATAGCTGAACGGTTTTGGCTTACAGATGACCAAATAAGTTTAGCTGACCTAACTGCTTCGGCGCATATTTCATGTCTAGATTATCTTGGCGATATTCCTTGGAAAAAATACCCCGCTGTCAAAGATTGGTATACAAGAATTAAGTGTAGGCCAAGTTTTCGATCACTGCTGATGGACCAAGTTATGAGTATTCCGCCTAGAGGTAAGTATGCAACCCTCGACTTTTGATAAACAAGAATCTGAAAATATCCAAAAAGAATTAATAGTTGAGTCGCAGAAATTAGGCTTTGACACTATTGGTTTCACTTCTCCAGCTTCTGATATCAAAATTGAAAAAGATTTAAACCAATTTCTTAAAAAGAATTATCATGGGGAAATGCAATGGCTAGAAAAAAATAGCTATAAAAGATCTTCGCCAATAAGATTATGGCCAGAAGTTAAAAGTATAATAACTTTAGGTGTTAATTATGGGCCAAATTATGATCCTCTCAGGCTTCTAGAAAATCCTAAAATTGGAAATATTTCTGTTTACGCTCAAGGAGAAGATTATCATAAGATTATTAAAAAAAATCTAAAGAAATTAGGAACTTGGATTATTAATAAAACAGATTGTCAAATTAAAGTTTTTGTCGATACCGCCCCGGTAATGGAAAAAAATATTTCTCAAGAATCAGGAATCGGATGGCAAGGTAAACACACAAATCTAGTAAGTAGAGAATTTGGTTCTTGGCTATTTTTAGGAGAAATTTTTACAAATATAGAATTCTTAAAAAATGAAAAGGAAGTGGATCATTGTGGCAGTTGTAATAAATGTATAAAAATCTGTCCAACTAATGCTTTTGATGATGAATATAGGATTGATCCAAGAAAATGTATTTCTTATCTAACAATTGAACATAAAAGTTCAATCCCTATAAAATATAGAAAACTTATGGGAAACAGAATCTATGGATGTGACGATTGTCTTGCGATTTGTCCATGGAATAAATTTGCTAAAGCTTCGAATGAGCTTAAATTCTTACCAATACATAGTTTAGATGATTTATTTCTATCAAAATTATCTTTGCTTGATGATAAAAAATTTAGAGAGTTTTTTTCTAGAAGCCCAATCAAGAGAATAGGAAGAAATAGGTTTGTCAGAAATGTCATGATCGCGATAGGTAACTCCAAATCTAAGAAATTAGTTAAATATGCTTTAAAAAATTTATATGATGAATCACCCCTTGTAAGGGGGGCGTCTGTCTGGGCAATAAAAGAAATCCTAGATGGAAAAGAATTACAAAAAATAAAAAATAAATCCTTAAATTGGGAAAAAAATAAGAGTGTCATATACGAGTGGGATGCAGATTCTGAATAATAATAAAACTATTTATTAATTGTTTATTAATTCTTCAATATTTGAAAAAAGTACACTCATATCACTCTGTCTTGACAAACTGTGATCAGCATCCTTTATAAGTAATGTTTTAATGTTCTGGGATTTAATTCTGCGACCAATAACTAAAGACAACTCCCAAGGGACCGCTTCGTCCAACATTCCATGAATTATTCTTACAGGAAAATCAACTTTTATTCTATCGTTAAGGAGTAAGTGATTTCTTCCGTCAATTATTAATTTTTCCGTTATAATATAGTTCGAATCATATTTTTTAGAATATCTTTTGACACTACCATGGCTTTCTAATTCAATTTTCTCAATAGAAGTGAATTCGTCCCACATTAGTCTTTCTGTCATGTCAACTGCCGGAGCTAGTAAAATTATTCCTTTAATTCTCTTCTTCCTTTGCAAAGAACAAAGTAGAGCCAGCCAAGCGCCCATAGAGGATCCCACTAATATGAGATGCCCATTGCATATATTGTCAATAACAGAGAGCCCATTTTCTAACCATTTCGATATTATGCCATCTTCAATATCTCCTGAAGATTTTCCGTGACCAAAATAATCAAATTTACAAAAATTAATATTATTTTGTTGGGCATAAGAAGATAATTTTGAGACTTTCGTACCATTCATATCGGAATTTAGACCACTAAACCAAATTATCCCTAAGTTATTTTTAGGGTAAGAATGATTTATATAGGCTATAAAATCATCTTCAGAGTCATACAATTTGTTATAAGATATATTCATGGGTTTTTTTAATGTCAGACCAAAATATTAATAAAGAAAAAATTATTATACAAATTATTCCAAATATGGAAATAGGTGGGGCAGAAAATTCTGTAATTGAAACTTCCTCATATTTGAAAAAAAATAACTTTAGACCTCTCGTCTTAACTACTGGTGGAAAATTGATAGAAAAACTTAATTTATTGGGTATAACAGTTATTAAGGAAAAGATTGATAAAAGGAATATATTTACTATTGTCAGAAATATTTTTCTATTCAAAAGAATCTTTAAGGAAAAACAAGTTGAACTGGTACACGCAAGATCCAGAGCACCTGCCTGGTCTGCATATTTTGCTGCAAAAAGTCTTGGCATACCTTTTATTGCTACATGGCATGGTCATGCCGAAACCAGATCATACTTAAAGAGAATATATAATTCGGTTCTTATTAGGGGAGATGCGGTGATTGCAAATTCACAATACACTACAAATAATATTAAAAAGAACTACAAAATAGATTCGGATAAAATTATTACTATACCTAGAGGAGTAGACTACAATGATTATAACCAAGAACTATTTTCTAAAAATTCAATAAAAAAACAAAGAGATGATTGGCTAGCGGAAGATACGGATATAATTCTCTTATTGCCGGCAAGATTTTCTAAATGGAAAGGACATAAAATTGCTTTAAAAGCTTTATCAGAACTAAAAAGAAGAGGGTTAGGAAATAATCTCTTATTAATTTTTATCGGAAATTCAAATAGAGCAAAGAAATATTTAAGCAATCTAGATAAAGCAGCTATAAAATTAGGCATAAAATCGCAAATTAAAATCTTCGGTTCGTCAAATAATATGCCACTTGCGTATCAAGCATGCGACATCGTTTTGTATCCATCTACAAGACCCGAACCTTTTGGAAGAGTGCCGATTGAAGCTCAAGCCGCTGGTAAACCAATAATAGCATCTAATCATGGGGGGGTAAAAGAAACAATTATAGATGGTGTTAACTCAACAGGTTTTAAGGTAAAAGCAAACGATCATCTTGACCTTGCCGAAAAAATAAACTTGATAGTAAACAGTGACAAAAAGAATAAAAACGATTTGAAAGAAAGAGCTATCAACAACATTAAAGATAATTTTTCCTTAAACCATATGTGCAAAAAAACGCTTGATGTTTACAAAAGAATATTAAATGTTTCAAACTGAAAAACTTGACATCATAATCCTCACAAGCAATCTTTAAAAAAGTGAATTTTAAAAAGGAGATAATTCTATAATAAAACAAATAACTAGATCCTCGTCTTCGTCTAAAGGCCCAAGAGTTAATAATCAAATAGAGGCAAGTGAAGTATTGTTAATTGATGCTTCTGGCGAAAAAAAAGGAGTTGTTCCAATTGATAAAGCGATTTCAATAGCACTGGGTGAGGGTTTAGATTTGGTAGAAATTTCTCCAAAATCAAATCCACCTGTATGCAAGATTATCGATTATGGAAAATACAAATATCAAAACCAGAAAAGGGCAAACGAAGCAAAGAAAAAACAGAAGAATATTGATGTTAAAGAAATAAAGTTTAGACCCAACATTGACACTCACGATTATCAGGTAAAAATGCGGAGTGTTGAAAAATTCTTATCCGAAGGTGACAAAGTCAAAATAACCTTAAGATTTAGGGGGAGAGAAATGGTACATCAAGATAGAGGGGTATCATTGCTTGAAAAGGTTAGAGAAGAAATTGATACTATTGGTAAGGTTGAGCTTCTACCCAAAATGGAAGGCCGACAAATGGTAATGGTGCTAGCTCCTAAATAAATTACTTTTAGTTGAAAATATAACAAAAATATTATAAACCAACTCATTGGTTAGCCGGCGGGGTATGCCGTGTTAAATCAAAAAAGCTAAAACTATTAAAAAAATATGAATAGGAGAGCAAAATGCCCAAGATGAAAACTAAAAGTGGTGCAAAAAAACGTTTCAAGATAACCGGCTCTGGAAAAGTTATTTCGGCAAAAACGGGAAAAAATCATGGAATGATTAAACGTACCCCAAAACAAAATCGCAATAATCGTGGTACTTCTGTTCTTTCAAAATCTGATAGCAGGATAGTAAAGAAATTCCTGCCTTATTCATAAAAGGAGAGTGAAATGGCACGAGTAAAAGGTGGTGCAGCAAGTCACGCTAGACATAGAAAGATTATTAAAAGTTCAAAAGGCTTCTTTGGTAGAAGGAAAAATACTTTTAGAGCCGCAAATCAAGCTGTGGAAAAAGCGGGTCAGTATGCCTACCGAGACAGAAAGGTTAAAAAAAGGAGCTTTCGTTCGCTTTGGATCCAAAGAATCAACGCTGCTGCAAGATTAAACGGTTTGAATTATGCCAAATTTATTGACGGATTAACTAAAGCAAATGTTGAGATAGATAGGAAACTCTTATCTGAAATAGCTGTGTCTGATCCTGATACCTTTAAAGATTTAGTTGATAAAGCCTCAGCGGCATTAAAATAATAACTTATTTATGTTAGAATGTTAACTGATACAAGATTCGTATCTGGCGAGTAATATGGAAAATATTAAATCTATAGAAAATGAAATTATTTCAAAAATTGAAAAAGCTGATAATGAAAAAGCTCTTGAAGAAATTCGAATTTCTGAATTAGGGAAAAAGGGAAGAATCTCTAACATCCTTAAAAAAATTGGTAGCTTAAGTCCTGATGAAAGAAAGGAAATAGGATCATCTATCAACACTTTAAAAAAAATTATCACTAAAAAAATTCGTGAAAAAAGAGATTATCTTTTAAAAATTGAAATAGACACGAAATTAATAAAAGAAAAAATTGATGTGACACTTCCGGCTCAAATAAAACAACAAAATAATGGAAGAATACACCCTGTATCTCAAGTTCTGGATGAAATATCAGAAATCTTTGCATCCTTAGGATACGAAATTGCCGAAGGTCCGGATATAGAATATGAGTATTATAATTTTAATGCTCTTAATATTCCTGACTGGCACCCGGCTAGACAAATGCATGATACCTTCTACCTTGATGAAAATGATAAGAAAAAGGGTCAATCAGTATTACGTACCCATACCAGCCCCGTTCAAGTAAGAACAATGGAAAAGGGGAAACCTCCTTTCAAATTTATATCACCTGGAAGAACTTATCGGTGTGATTCTGATCAAACACATACTCCTATGTTTCATCAAATTGAAGGGTTGGTCGTTAACGAAGAAATTAACCTTGGGCATCTTAAATGGACACTTGAGACTTTTCTATCGTCCTTCTTTGAAATTAATAATATAAAAATTCAATTAAGGCCGAGTTATTTCCCCTTTACCGAGCCTTCGTTGGAAGTGGACGTTTTATGTGACAGATCAGGATCAAAACTATTAATTGGAGAAGGCTCAGATTGGCTTGAAGTCGCTGGCGCTGGAATGGTTCACCCCAATGTGTTGAAAGCTTCCAATATAGATTCAAAGAAATATCAAGGATTTGCTTTTGGATTTGGGCTAGATAGATTGGCCCAACTTAAATACGGCATTCCAGATTTACGAACATTTTTTAATGGCGATATTAGATGGTTAAAACATTATGGCTTTCTGGCTTTGGATATTCCAACATTGGCTAGAGGATTAAAGAAATGAAATTTACTTCTTCATGGTTGAAAGAACACTTAAATACCAATTCTTCGTTGGAAGAAATTTCTAATAATCTTACCAATATTGGACTTGAGGTAGAAAAAATATATGATCCCTCTTTAAAATTAAAAGATTTTATTGTTGCTAAGATCGTCTCCATAGAAAAACACCCTGACGCAGATAAATTGAGCTTATGCATGGTGGATATCGGAAAAGAAATTGTCCAAGTGGTTTGTGGCGCCCCCAATGCTAAGAAAAACTTAATCAGCATCTATGCGCCGATAGGGAGTGTAATCCCTGAAACAAAATTGAAAATCAAAAAAGCAAAAATAAGAGGTGTAGAGTCATTTGGTATGCTTTGTTCAGGAAAAGAACTAGGGCTCAATTCTCAAGAGGAAGGGATTATGGAGATAAATGAAAATCTTTCTCCTGGATCAAAAATTGTTAAAGCGCTCGATCTGAATGATCCTATCATAGAAATTGCCATTACTCCTAATAGATCCGATTGTTTAGGTGTAAATGGAATTGCGAGAGATCTAGCTGCTAAGGGAGTTGGAAAATTAATTAAAAATGAAGTTCATGAAATTAAATCAACTAATGCTCAAATACCAGTATTTCTAGATTTCAAAAAAGAAAACGCATTTTGTTCAATTTTTTCTGGCCGATTGATTGAAGGGATAGAAAATACAGAAAGTCCCATATGGCTAAAAAAGAAAATAGAAAAAATAGGACTTCGAAGTATTAATGCGATAGTCGACGTAACAAATTTAATTACTATTGATATGTGCAGACCCTTACATGCCTATGATGCAGATAAAATTAAAGGGTCAATAGGCGCTAGACAGGCAAGAAAAGGGGAGAAAATTAAAACCCTAGATGGAAAAGAATACATTCTTGATGAAACAATTTGCGTGATTTCCGATACTGAAAAAGCGTTAGGGATTGGAGGAATTATCGGCGGTGATGAATCTGGATCCGAGGAAAACACTAAGAATATATTTTTAGAATCTGCTTATTTCGACCCAATAAATATTGCTGAAAGCGGTAGAAGATTAAATATTAATTCCGATGCAAGATACAGATTCGAGAGAGGAGTTGATCCTAACTTTGTAATAGAGGGACTTGAATTAGCTACAAAAATGATAGTGGAGATTTGTGGTGGAAAACCAGGCAAGATTTCTTTAGAAAAGAATAAAAATTTTAAAAGCAAGTCGATTAAATTTAATAAAGATATGGTTAGAAAATTATCTGGTGTGGAAATTAATGAAAAAGAAATTAAAAGAATACTTTCGTCATTGGGTTTTTCTATAGACAAATCTTGGGTAGTTTCTGTTCCCACATGGAGGCATGATATAGATCAAGATGCCGACCTTGTTGAAGAAATTATAAGAATTTATGGCTTAGATAAAATTTCTTCAACCCCATTGTTGAATAACAATCAACCTTCAAAACCCATACTTACTAAAAGTCAAAAAGATACTAGAATGATAAGAAGAATACTAGCTTCCCGAGGGCTAATTGAAACAATTTCATATTCATTCGTCAATTCAGAATATCTGAGTTTTTTTGAGGGTTACAAAGACAAACTAACCCTAATAAATCCCATTTCAGAGGATTTGTCAGAAATGCGAACTACACCTTTGATATCCCTAATAGACTGCATCAAACAAAATAATAACAGAGGTAATAATAATATAGGATTATTTGAAATTGGTCCTGGTTTCTATGGCGCTACTCCTGGAGAACAAAGCCTAATAGCATCAGGTGCAAGATCAGGAATTTATAAAACAAATGGAGTAGAAAAGCATTGGCAAGGCAATTCAAGTGTGGATGTATTTGACTCAAAAAGCGATTTAATGGCGGTTCTTGACCAAATAAATATATCTATCGATTCTGTTCGAATAGACACAAATACTCCAAATTGGTATCACCCGGGAAGATCTGGCAATATAATTTCTAAAGAAAATAAGATTATTGGATCTTTTGGTGAGATTCACCCAATTATTATATCCAAATTTGAATTACCAATAATTTCTGCCTTTGAAATATTTATGGAAAATATTTTTACAAAATCAAAAAAAGGACAGAAACTAAAGTCTGAATTTAAGCCAACAAATTTACCGTCCGTCAAAAGAGATTTTTCATTTGATTTACCTCAATCAGTGAGCGCCGAAACACTCTTATCTGCGGTGAGATCTTGCGGTGAAGATATGATTGATGAA
>UINC01001277.1_pt1 | contig 24496 bp, 22 predicted proteins | sample 5385821 | NCBI WGS metagenome assembly UINC01 (sample SAMEA4666929, study PRJEB26691) | marine metagenome | isolation source: Pacific Ocean | place: Pacific Ocean | collected 2011-10-13 | reverse complement strand
ATGTTGTAAACCCTGATGAGATATGTGATAAATATGGAGCAGATACTTTAAGGTTATATGAAATGTTTCTTGGGCCAATTGATCAGGCAAAACCATGGAATACAGCTGGTATTACTGGAACATTTTCATTTTTGAATAAATTTTGGAATTTATTTCATATTAATCAAAAATTCATTATTAGTGATGATAAGCCAAATAATAAAGCTTTTAAAATACTTCATAAAACAATTAAAAAAGTTAGTGAGGATATAGAGAATTTTTCATTTAACACATCAGTTAGTGCATTTATGATTTGTGTTAATGAATTAAATTCTTTTAAATGTAACAATAGGTTAATTCTAGAAGATCTTTGTATTTTATTATCTCCTTTTGCTCCTCATATTTGTGAAGAAATATGGAACAAATTAGGTAATACTAAATCTATTTCAAATGTAAATTATCCTGTTTATAACCCTGAGTTTCTTAAGGAAAATATGGTTGAGTATCCAGTTTCTTTTAATGGGAAATTAAGATTTAAAATTAATTTACAAACTTCTTTAACAGTTGAAGAAATTAAAAAGGAAGTTTTAAAAAATGAAAAAACTGAAAAATATTTAAATCAGAAAGAAATTAAGAAAGTAATTATAGTTCCAAATAAAATAATAAATATTGTTTGTTAAATGATTGATAAAATTGAACTCATAGGTTTATTAGCAGCTATCTTAACAACTATAGCTTTTATTCCTCAGGTTTTTAAAGTAATGAAAAGCAGATCTTCTGAAGGGTTATCACTAACTACCTATTTAATTTTTATTACAGGAGTTTCTTTATGGTTAATATATGGAATATTTAAAATGAGCTTTTCTATGATCCTTGGAAATGGAATCACCGTTTTATTAGCTTCAATAATTATCTACTATATTTTAAAAAACAAAAATTCTAATTAATTGAAATTTGTCTATCAATTTGTTGTTCGAGAGAAATGAACGTTTCAGTTCTTGAAACTCCATCAATTGATTGTATTTGTTTATTTAAAAGGGTCATTAGGTGTTCATTATTTTTGCATATAACTTTAACTAGCACACTCCAATTTCCTGTTGTATAATGACATTCAAGTATTTCAGGAATTTTTTTCATTTTTTTAATAGCTTCAAAATTTCTTTCAGCTTTATCAAAATATACACCAATAAAAGCCAATGTGGAATAACCTAAAACCTTAGGATTAATTTTTAATTGATGACCAGCAATTAATCCGGAATCATTTAATTTTTTAATTCTTTGGTGAATTGCAGCACCAGAAATGCCAATTTTTCTAGAAATTTCTAAAATAGGGGTCCTTGAATTGGCTGTTAATTCTATTAAAATTTGCTTATCTAATCCGTCTATCTTCAAAATTTATTATTTTAAAACAATGTCTTTAGCAACTCTTTTACTTGAGCCGGATGATCCTAATAATGAAATTAATTTATCATACTTTGACATTAAATTATGTCTTTTTTCTAAATCTAAAACTTTTTTTAATTCTTTAATTATATTTTGTTTTGAACATTTGCTTTGTATAAGTTCTTTAATGATTTCTTCATCCATTATTAAGTTAACTAATGATATGAACTTAATTTTTACAAATATTTTAGCTAAAAAATAACTTATAAAGCTGGTTTTGTAGCACACTACTTGAGGAATTCTAAAAATAGATGCTTCTAATGTAGCAGTTCCACTTGTTACTAATGATGCCTTAGAATTAGAAAGTAATGCATAGGTTTCATTTTTAATTATAAAAACATTTTTATTTTTTATTATATCTTGATAAAAATTCAAATTTATATTAGGAGCCCCAGCTATTACAAATTGATAGTTGGGAAAATTCTCAATTACTTCCAGCATTACCCCTAAAATTTTTTTGATTTCTTGTTTTCTGCTTCCAGGTAGAATTGATATAATCTCTTTTTTATTACTTAATTCATGTTTAGTAAAAAAATCTTTTTTTTCACTTTTTTTATATTCCTTAATACTGTCTAAAAGAGGGTGTCCTAAAAATTTAACAGGAAAATTGTGTTTTTGCTCAAAATATTTTTTTTCAAATGGAAGTATAACATACAAATTATCGATGTTATCTCTAATATTTTTTATTCTATTTTCATTCCATGCCCATATTTGTGGAGCGATATAATAATTTGTATTGAATTTATTTTTTTTTGCCCACTTAGCAATCCTCATATTAAAACCTGGATAATCAATAAATATAATTTTGTTTGGGTTAAAGTTTAGGATATCTTTTTTACAGAATTCAATATTTTTTAAAATAGTATTTAAATTTTTTAAGACTTCATAGAATCCCATAAAAGATAACTCTTTGTAATGTTTTACAATTTTTGCACCAGCACTTTGCATTTTATCTCCTCCCCAGGCTTTGATTTTAGCATTAGAGTCTAATTTATAAATTTCCTTTATCAAATTAGACCCGTGTAGATCACCAGAAGCTTCGCCTGCTATGATATAATATCTCATTGATTTATTTTAAAATTTCCAATTACTCAATCTTTTAATATTATGATGGTCAGTCATGTCAAATTTTACAGGAACTATAGAAATATATCCGTTATTCAAAGCCCATTCGTCAGTCTTTATTCCATTATCTTCATTTATAAACTCTCCAGTTAACCAATAATATTCTTTTCCTTGAGGGTTTGTTCTTTTGTCAAATTTTTCAATCCAGTAAGCTTTAGCTTGTCTACAAATTTTTATTCCTTTTATTTCTTTTTCTTTTAATTTGGGAAAATTTACATTTAATGCATTCCCTTTAGGTATACCTTCTTTTAGAGCTGTTTTTGTAATTCTTTCTATATAGTTTCTTAATGGATTAAAATTAGCTTTCCATCTATAATCTAAAAGAGAAAATCCAATTGCAGGAATTCCTTCAATGCTAGCTTCTAATGCAGCACTCATTGTCCCAGAATAAATGACGTTAATTGAAGAATTAGAACCATGGTTAATTCCAGAAACACATATATCAGGTTTTCTTTTCAGGATTTCATTTATACCTAGCTTGATGCAGTCAGCTGGAGTTCCCGAACATGAATATTCTTTTTGTGGACCATTATCAATTTTAATTAAGTTACATTCTAATGTTGAATTTACAGTAATTGCATGACCCATTCCAGATTGCGGACTATCTGGCGCCACTACAACGACATCTCCTAATTTATTCATTACTGAAATTAGTGATCTTATTCCAGGAGCTGATATTCCATCATCATTAGTTACTAATATTAAAGGTTTTTTAGACATTCATAAAATTTGAGTAAAAATACTGAAAAGAATATATTTCTTTTATATATGTAATTCAAGTGCATGAAATAATATTAATATTGACAATATAGCATGGTTTTTGACCTAATTTCCTAAATTTACTTTTAAGTAGCTTGAATGTTTTTTATGAAACGTAAATTAATTTTAGTTTTTATAACTTTTTCACTGGTTTTTGCTAGTTGGAAATTAACTAATCCAAAATTTGATAGTCAAAATAAAGACAAATTATTAATTGAAATTATTAAGTATGTTTTAGAAAAATATCATTACAATTCAATAGAAATTAATGATGAGTTTTCTGAAAATATGTTTGACACATATATAGATTTATTAGATTCTCAGAAAAAATATTTTTTAGCTTCAGATTATAGAGAGTTTAAAAAGTATAAATTTCAACTCGATAATCAATTAATTGATTATGACGTATCTTTTTTTAATTTATCCTATCAAAGATTAATTCAAAGAATTAAGGAAGTAGAAGAATTTTATCCTTCTATATTATCTAACCCATTTGATTTTTCAATTAATGAAGAAATTAATTTAGATTTTGAAAACATTTCTTTTTCAAATAATAATAATGAAAGAAGAGATAGATGGAGAAAACGATTAAAGTATTCAGCTTTAGACATTTACGACATTAAAATTTCTGAACAAAAATTAAATATTGAGAAGGATAATGATTATAAAGTAAAATCAAATGAAGAAATTATTAATGAATCTATTGATTTAGTATCCAAAAATATTAATAATGTATTTGACTTAATGAATGATTTACAAAGAAAAGATTGGTTTTCTAATTATTTAAACTCATTTGTTATTCAATTAGATCCACATACATTTTATTTCAAACCCGAAGATAAAGAACGTTTTGATATGAATATATCAGGAAAATTTAATGGTATAGGCGCAAGGTTATCTAAAGAAGAGGGTGGAATTAAAATTGTAGATATTATTTTAGGAGGCCCATTATGGAAAGATAAAAAGATTGAGATTGGGGACGAAATAATTAAGGTTGGCCAAGCGAATGAACAGCCAGTTGATGTAATAGGAATGAGGTTAGAAGATGCCATTAAATTAATTAAAGGCCCAAAAGATACTGAAGTTAGGTTGACTATAAGAAAGAAAATAGATGGTGAAATAAAAGTTATTCCTGTAATTCGGGATTTAATTCGACTAGAAGAAACTTATGCTAAATCAACTATAATTAAAAAAGATGATAATAAATATGGATTAATTAGTTTACCAAAGTTTTATGTTGATTTTGATAATTATAAGACAAGAAATTGTGCTTCTGATGTGAAAAAAGAAATTATCAAATTAAAAAAAGAAGATATTAAAGGCTTAGTTTTGGATTTAAGAAATAATGGAGGAGGATCTTTACAAACAGTTGTTGATATGACAGGTCTTTTTATTAAGGAAGGACCAGTTGTTCAGGTAAAATCATTTGGCGATAGAAAACAGATTGTATTCGATAAAGATCCCTCAATTTTTTGGGAAGGTCCATTGGTAATTTTGGTAAATCAGATGTCTGCATCAGCATCAGAAATTTTAGCAGCAGCATTGCAAGATTATAATAGAGCGGTAATTGTTGGTAGCACTCAAAGCTTTGGGAAAGGAACTGTTCAAAATGTAATTGATTTGAATAGATTTTTATCAAATAGTAATTTTGATTTAGGAGCATTAAAAATAACAACTGATAAATTCTATAGGATTAATGGTGGCTCTGTTCAGGTGGAAGGTGTTAAAAGTGATATTACAATTCCAAATAGACTTTCATTTATTCCGATTGGCGAAAATGATGAAGAAAACCCTTTAGAATGGGATCAAATTGATTCTGCAAATTATAAGAAATGGGATGGTTATTTTAACTTAGATGAAGTAATAAAATCAGGTAACGATAGAATTAATAATAGTCCATTTGTTTCATTAGTCAAAGAAAATGCTAAATGGATAGCTTCAAAGCAGAATTCTAAATCAATTTCATTAAACTATTCTAATTTTAAAAAAACACAAGCTGATGATAAAAAGTATTTGTCAAAGTTTGATGATCTAAAGAATTATAAAAATGATCTACAATTTGAGTTTATTGAAAATGAAGAAGAATCCATTGAAAATTCTAAAGAAATTTTGGAAAGAAGAAAACGTTGGAGAAAAGGCTTGCAATCTGACTTTCAGCTAAATGAAGGTTTAAAAGTTTTAGATAATTTAAAATCAAAATTAATTAACAAAAAATCTATTATTGCAAATAAAGTTTAATGTTATTTAAAAAGAAAAAGTTTATTAATAAACATTTTGGGATTTTACTTTCATTAACTTTTATTTTTTTTTGTTTACTCATTTCAATTTTTTCTTATTTCATTATACCAGATGATTCTCAATATTCAAATCAAATGCATTTATCGATTCATTCGATGCCGCCAGGATTTAAAGCCTATATTTTAGAGATACCCAATTCCTCCAATTTTAATGAATCTTACCTAAATATTAAGTTTTTTGGAAAAAAATTTCCAAACAAAGAGATTGTAACAAACAATTATAATTTTTTAGACGAAGGAATAGAGTATGAAAATTATAACCAAGAAAAATTAATTGTTAAATATGATTTGTTTCCTTCAAATCTTTCTAAACAAGAAATCGAAAAAAAATATATTAGTCAAAGAAAATTTATATTTGGAACAGATAGCTTTGGAAGAGATGTATATGGAAGAATTGTATTGGGAACAAGGGTATCTCTTTCAATTGGTTTTATTGCAGTTTTAATTTCTTTAATAATTGGACTGTCTATTGGAATATTAGGAGGATATTATGGTGGATTAGTAGATAAAATTGTAATGACAATTATTAATATATTTTGGTCCATTCCAACATTATTACTTGTAATTGCTATTTCTATAGCATTAGGAAAAGGATTTTGGCAAGTTTACCTTGCAGTAGGTTTAACTATGTGGGTTGAAGTTGCTAGAGTAGTAAGGGGACAGGTAATTTCAGAAAAAAATAAAGATTATATAGTAGCTACAAAAGTTTTAGGTTATTCTGATATGAGAATTTTTATTAAACATTTATTACCTAATATTTTAGGCCCGATCTTAATAATATGTGCTGCAAATTTTGCAGCAGCAATTCTTATTGAAAGTGGTCTTAGTTTTCTAGGAATAGGAACACAACCTCCTATTCCTAGTTGGGGTTCAATGATAAAAGATAATTATCAGTTTATTATTTTAGGAAAAGCTTATTTGGCTTTTATTCCAGGAATTTCAATTATGTTATTGGTTACTAGTTTTATGTTTTTAGGCAATAGCCTTTCTGATTTATTTAACACTAACAAATAGTTTACCATCTACTAGTTCTTTCTGAATCTAATCTTATATATATAGCGATCAGTAAAACAAACCCTAAAAGATTAGATCCTCCATAACTAATAAAAGGCAATGGAATTCCTACGGTTGGAACTAAACCTAAAACCATTCCAATATTAATAAAGAAATGAATGAAAATTATTGTGGCAGTTGAGTATGAGAAAATTTTACTGAACAAATTTCTTTGTAATTCAGCTTTTTTAGATATCCTTAACATTAAAAATGCAAATAAGCAAATTACTATAGATGCACCAATAAATCCCCATTCTTCTCCAATTGCTGAAAAAATATAATCTGTATGCTGAAAAGGAACAAAATTACCTCTAGTTTGTGTTCCTTTTAAAAAACCTTCACCAATAAGACTACCAGAAGCAAATGCAATTTTAGATTGATTGGTATTATACCCTATTCCTCTATTATCCTCTTGTATACCCAAATGTATATTGAATCTATCTCTATGATGTTGTTCAAAAATATTGTTGAAAATAAAGTCTATAGAAAAAACAAAAGCGGAAAAAATAAGGGAGTATATAAGAACTTTCCTAATAGATTTTTTCTTTTTTTTAATATATAAAATTGTCAAAATTGAAATGGTCAAAATAAGTAAAATGATTATTTGTTTAGAAAGAAGAATAGTTAGAAAAAATAATACAATGAAACCTATAAAGAAATTCATATAAATTGATGGAAGACCAATTTTATAAAAAACTAAAAAGAAACTTAAAAAAATTAAAGTACTTCCAGGATCAGGCTGTATTATAATTAATAAAACAGGAACAAATATTATTAAAAAAGAGTAAAATTGAGTTTTTATTGTTTTAATATTAGCATTAATATCACTTAAATATTTAGCAAGAGCAAGAGCTGTTATTGGTTTCGCAAATTCACTAGGTTGTAATCCAAATCCGAATATTTGATACCATGCAGTTGAACCATTAATGTTTTTTCCAAACACAAACAATCCTAACAATGATAAAATAGATATTATATATACTATACTTGCAAATTTTTGAAAAAATTTATAAGGAATAAGCTGAATACTTAAAAAAAGAAAAAAAGAAATTAAAATAAATACAATTTGTTTTCCAAAAGGATTATTTAACAATAGTGGAGATTCAAGATTGTCAGCATGTGTTGTAGAATAAATATTTACTGCACCAATAATAATCAATAAAATGACTGTGAAAACTGTAATTAAATCAATTTTTTTTAAATTAACCTCATTCATTTATTTTAAAATTAGATTTTAAATATGGTTTTTTATACTCTTCCATTAAATTTCCATTAATGATGTATCTTTCTAAATATTTTCTGTCAACTTTTTTATTTAAATAACTCTCCATCATTAAACTAGCAATTGGAGCAGCCCACCTAGTTCCCCAGTAACCATTTTCAATAAAAACAGCAATTGCTATTTTAGGATTGTCTTTTGGAGCAAAACCTATGAAAATTGAGTGATCTGTAAGTTGGAGTCTATTGCCATTAATTTTAATAAAATTTTCAGCGGTTCCTGTTTTTCCAGCTACTTCTATTCCCTTTATTTTTGCGTTCTGTGCAGTTCCTTTTTGAATAACATTAAACATACCTTCAATTATTTTTTCAAAATGAATAGAATCAATTGTAGTGAATTTTTTTTCAGTATATATTTTTTTAAGAGATTTTTTTGAAATATTTTTTACTAAATGTGGGATTTTGTACCATCCCCTATTAGCAATAATTGCCGAGAGATTAGCTAATTGAATAGGTGTTGTCAATATTTCTCCTTGTCCAATCCCATTAGAAATAGTTGTAGCTGCTTTCCATCCACCATTTGGATACCATTGATCATAATAATTTGAACCAGGGATTAAACCTGGCCTCCCTATAGGATGATCATAACCTAGATAATTGCCAAAACCAAAACTTTCAACATGTTTTTTCCAATTATCTATACCTAACTTTGAATTGGGGAGCTTATCTAAAGTTTTTTTGTAGATATTGGCAAAAAATGTATTACAAGAATTGTAAATCGCTTTATTTAAATTGTTAATTGTTCCAATTTTGCAATGACACCTCATAAATCTATTTTTTGAATAAAAATGTCCTTCATTACATCTAATAGTAGTTTTATTTTTAATAATTTTTTCTTGTAAACCAATTAAACCATTTACTAATTTAAATGGAGAGCCTGGAGGATATTGTCCTTGTAATCCTCTATCAAATAATGGTTTGCCTATACTATCGTTTTTTAACTTTATATAGTTTATTGATCTATTTCTCCCTATTAATAAATTTGGATTAAATGAAGGAGAATTAACTAGAGATAATATTTCTCCACTGGAAGGTTCAATCGCAATTATACTTCCAAATTTGTTTTTCATAAGTGAGTCTCCATATCGTTGGAGAGTTATGTCTAAGCCTAATGTAAGATCATTTGCAGGAATAATAAGTGTGTCTAATAGACCATTTTTATATGAATTGGTTATTCTATTAAATTTATCTTTTTGAAAATATTTCACCCCTTTTATTCCTCTCAGTTCTTTTTCATAAGATTTTTCTAGACCTTGTCTTCCAATAAGTTCACCTGATTTATAATAACTATTATCGTTAATTTCATAATCATTTGCCTCACTTATGTAACCTAAAATATTCGAAGCGGAATTTGTTAAATACTTCCTATTGGATTTTCTAATAATATAAAATCCGTCATATTTCCAAAGTTTTTCTTGAATTAAAGCAAAATCTTTTTTAGAAATTTGAGATAAAAAAACAGAGGGTTTTATTGTGGAATATTTTGTAGCTCTTATAATTTTTTCAATCAATTCGAATTTATTAATCGTAAAAATTCTACAAAACTCAATTGTATCTATTTCTTTTACATCTTTTGGAATAATCATTAAATCATAAAAAGACTCATTCCCAACCAAAAGATTATTGTTTCTATCATAGATATAACCCCTTTCAGGATACTGATAAATTCTTTCAACAGAGTTTTTTTTCGATAATTGGACATTATCTATATCAATTATCTGAATCCAAAATAATCTAAGAATAAATAATATACAAGATGAAATTATTAATATAGGTAATAGTTTATCTTTCATTTTGAGCTAAAAGATAAATTAAGGTAGAACAAAAAATTAATGAAAGTAAAGAAGTATAAAAAGTTTTTTTAATGACAACTTTTATTTGATCAATTGTAAATGATTCGAGTGAGAACATAATAAAGTGGTGAATTAAAATAATAATCAAAACAAATAATATTTTTTGATAAATAGTAGAGTCTTTGATATAATCTTTAAATATTTTAATTCCATGTGGATCATAAAAATTTCCAAATACAAAATTCATTATGTATGGCTTAAGAAAAGCTATAGTTACAAATGCAGCAGCATTAATACCAAGTGAATTACTGAAGTAGTCTAAGATTAATCCAAAAAAGAAACTAATTATTAAAAAAAATATTCTGTTTGTTTTGATAGGAAAAATTAAAACAAATATGATCGAAATATGTGGATCATACAGCCCAAACAAATCGAATTTGTTAAAAATCAGACCTTGAAAAATTAATAAAAGGACAAACCTAAAAGCAATTATAAGGTAAAGATTACTCATTTATTAAATTTTTTAGATTATCAATTTCTTCCTTATAAATATTCTTAATAACATAAACATTCTTTGTACTAGTCATGTCATTATTAAGTAAAACTTCTATTCCGTAATAATTTTCTGAATTTTTAAAATCAATTTTTGAAACAATACCGATCGGTAAATTTTCTGGGAAAATTGCAGACATACCACCCGAAACTATGCTGTCTCCAATTGTAATTTTAGCTATTTTTGGAACATCATTTAAATTTAATTTGCTAGGATCTTCTCCATCCCATTCTAAGCTTCCGAAGTGAAATGAGTTTTTAATTTTAGCGTTTATTTTAGAATTTACATTTAAAATAGACATCACTCTAGAGTAATTTTCCGAAACATCTACTATAATTCCAATTATTCCATAAGAACTTATTACACCCATTTCTTTATTAATTCCATGTTTATAACCTTTATCAATTATTAAATAATTTTTGGAATAAGAAAAATTATTACTTATAATTTTTGCAGAAGAAAATATGTATGAGAGGTTAATTAATATAGTGTCATTAATGATTTCCTTATTAGAATATAGACGATTTTTTAAATCTAAATTTTCTTTAATTAACTCTTCATTTTCATATTTTAAATTGAAATAATTTTCAATGGATGAATATTTTTTAAAAATAATAGATGTAAAATTATTGGAAACGCTGTTGAGTTTAGATTGGTGATAATGATTAGAGTCAATTACAAGATAAATTGAAAATAACAACAGAATTAAAAAAACTAAAACATCTTTATTAGATAAGATGCTATCAATGATTCGTTGCATAATTATTTACTATTTCACTAAAACACTTTTATATCTTTCAATATTTTTTAGGGTTATTCCTGTTCCTCTAACCACAGCTCTAAGAGGGTCTTCAGCTATAAATACTGGTAAATCAGTTTTTTTAGAAAGTCTTTTATCAAGTCCTCTTAACATAGATCCTCCACCTACTAAATATATTCCTGTGTTATATATATCTGCAGCTAATTCGGGAGGTGTTTGGGATAGTGTTTCCATAACTGAGTCTTCAATTCTTATTATTGACTTATCCAGAGCTTTAGCAATCTCACGAAATGAAATAAGTGTTTCTTTTGGTTTTCCAGTCAATAGATCTCTTCCCTGAACAGAAAGATCATCTGGAGGACTTTCTAATTCATCTGATGCAGAACCAATTAAAATTTTAATTTTTTCAGCTGTCCTTTCTCCAATGTATAAATTATGTTGAGTTCTCATGTAATAAATTATGTCACCAGTAAATACATCACCAGCTACTTTAACTGATTTATCACAAACAATTCCAGATAATGCAATTACGGCAATTTCAGTAGTACCTCCACCAATGTCAACAATCATATTCCCTTTAGGTTGCATTATATCAACACCAATTCCAATTGCTGCAGCCATTGGTTCATGTATTAAATAAACTTCTTTACCATTGACTCTTTCAGCAGATTCTCTTACCGCTCTCATTTCTACTTCGGTAATTCCAGATGGAATACAAATTACCATTTTTAGTGCAGGAGTGAAAAACTTTTTGTTTAACGCAGGAATACTTTTTATTAGTAAACCTATCATTTGTTCTGAAGCATTAAAATCAGCAATTACACCATCTTTTAGGGGTCGAATGGTTTTAATATTTTCATGGGTTTTACCCTGCATTAGACTAGCTTCTGTTCCAACAGCAATTATTTTTTCAGTTTTTTTATCGATGGCAACAATTGATGGACTATCAACGACTACTTTATCATTATGAATTATAAGGGTGTTAGCAGTTCCTAAGTCGATTGCTATAGATTCGTACCAAAAATCAAAAAATGCCATAATTAATTAAGTGTTTTTACAAGTTAATAAAATTAATGTTTAAAATGACGCGTTCCAGTTAGAACCATTGAAATATTATTTTTGTTACAATAATCTATAGATAGATTATCTTTTATTGAACCACCAGGTTGAATTACAGAAACAATTCCTTTCTTATGCGCTATTTCTACACAGTCTGGAAATGGGAAAAAAGCATCACTTGCCATTACAGATCCATCAAGATTAAAATTAAAGTTTTTTGATTTTTCAATTGCTTGCTTTAGTGCATCAACTCTAGATGTTTGACCAGTTCCTGAGCTAATTAATTGTTTGTTTTTAGCAAGAACTATAGTGTTAGACTTTGTATGTTTACAAATTTTTGATGCAAAAATTAAATCTTCCGTTTCTATATCAGAAGGCTTTTTAACAGTTGGAATAGAAAAATCTTCAATTGAATCTGTTTTGTTGTCTTTATCTTGAAATAAGATTCCATTCAAACATGTTCTAACAATTTTTTTTGATAAATTATCATTTTTTAATTTAAGAATTATTCTATTTTTCTTGCTTTTTAATAACTCAAAAGCATCTTTATCATAGCCAGGAGCGATCACTACCTCACAAAAAAGTTTATTTATTTCTTCTGATGAAGCATGATCTATAGTCTTGTTGCAAATCAAGATGCCTCCAAAAGCAGAAATAGGATCACCAGCAAGAGCATCTTTATAAGCTGCTAAAACAGATTTTCTAGTCGATATGCCACAAGCATTGTTATGTTTTAAAATAGCAAAAGTTGGTAGATCACTTTTAAATTCAGACATTAAGTTAACGGCTGAATCAATATCTAAAAAATTATTGTAAGATAGTTCTTTGCCATTTAGTTGATCAAATAAAGAATCAAAATCACCAAAATAAACACCATTTTGATGTGGATTTTCGCCATATCTTAATGATTTCCCATTTATAAAACTAGATTTATATTTATTTTTTTCATTATTGAAATAATTAAAAATTGCTGTATCATAGTGTGAAGAGATGTTAAATGCCCTAGCAGCATATTTTCTTCTAGTAATTTCATCAAATTCCCCAGAATTTTTTTCTAATAAATGAAGAAAATTGTTATAATCATTTTTAGAAGAAACACAAATAACATCTTTAAAATTTTTGGCTGCTGCTCTAATTAATGAAACACCTCCAATATCAATTTTTTCTATAATATTATTTTCACTTTCTCCAGACTCAACTGTTTTTTCAAAAGGATATAAATCAACTATAACCAAATCAATAGTTGGAATTTTATAATTGATAATGTCTTCAGTGTCTTTTTCATTATTTCTTCGACTTAAAATTCCTCCAAAAACTTTTGGGTGAAGAGTTTTTACCCTACCTCCGAGAATTGAAGGGTAGCTAGTGATATCTTCAACTTTAATAACGGGAATACCAATTTCTTTTAAATATAATTCAGTTCCACCTGTTGAAAAAATTTTAATTCCTAATGAATTCAGTTTCTTAGCAATAGTTTCTATCCCATTTTTATCAAAAACGGATATTAATGCAGATTTTATTTTTAACATATTTATCAGGTGATTAACGAAATGTAAAAGTAGTTATTTTAGTAAAAAAAAATAAGATTTTTATTTTATTTTAAAAAATTTTTCTGAAATCATTTCATTGATTTTTTTTAAAAAATTTAAATCAATTTTTGTGAATTGATTTAGGTTGTTTGAATCAACATCAATTTGTCCAATATTTTTTTCATTATCAAATAAAGGAACAACAATTTCAGATTTCACATCTATGTTACATGCGATGTAGTTGGATTCTTTTGAAACATCATCAACTACAATTGGATTATTTGTTAGTGCTGATTTACCACAAATTCCTTTACCAAATGGAATTTTAGTATGTTCAGTAGGTATTCCAGAAAATGCTACTAATTCTAATTCTTTATTTTTTTCGTTATGAAAATAAAATCCAACCCAATCATAACCTTCAATTTTTTCATTTAAAAAATTGCAGATATGATTTAAACAATTTTTTAAATCACCTGTTTTTTTAATTTTATTTTCAATAATATCTATTGCTGTTTTAAACATAAAAAAACTGCCCGTTAGGGCAGTTAAATTTAATAATTTTGAATATTTACATCATTCCTGGCATTCCACCACCACCACCCATTGGAGGCATCGCAGGTGTATCTTCCTTGATATCAACTAATGCACATTCAGTAGTAAGAATCATGCCTGCTACAGACGCAGCATTTTCAAGTGCAATTCTTGTAACTTTTTTTGGATCAATAATACCTTCCTCCAATAAGTCAACAAATGTTTCAGATTTAGCATCATATCCAAAATTACCTTTTCCTTCTAAAACTTTAGCAACAACAACAGATCCTTCACCACCAGCATTTTCAACGATAGTTCTTAGAGGAGATTCAATAGCTCTAGAAATTATTTGAATTCCAGTAACTTCATCAATATTTTTACTTGTTAATTTTTCAAGGGCTCCACAAGCTCTTAATAATGCAACTCCACCACCAGCTACTATTCCTTCTTCAACTGCAGCTCTTGTTGCATTTAATGCATCATCCACTCTATCCTTTTTTTCTTTCATTTCTACTTCAGAAGCTGCTCCAACATATAACACAGCAACTCCACCAGCTAATTTAGCTAGTCTTTCCTGAAGTTTTTCTTTGTCATAATCTGATGTAGTAGTTTCAATCTGAGATTTAATCTGATTTACTCTAGCAGTAATATTTTTTTTATCTCCTGCTCCATTTACAACTGTTGTGTTATCCTTATCAATTGTAACCCTTTCAGCAGAGCCCAACATTTCTATTGTGGTATTTTCTAATGTAAAACCTCTGTCTTCAGAAATAACTGTTCCTCCAGTTAGTATAGCAATATCTTCAAGCATTGCTTTTCTTCTATCTCCAAATCCTGGCGCTTTTACTGCAGCAATCTTTAATGAACCTCTTAATTTATTTACTACCAAAGTAGCTAGAGCTTCTCCATCTACATCCTCTGCTATAACTAAAAGTGGTTTTCCAGTTTGTGCAACTGGCTCTAAAACAGGTAAAAGATCTTTCATTGCAGAAATCTTTTTGTCATAAAGTAAGATATACGGAGATTCTAAATCAGATTCCATTTTTTCTGAATTAGTAACAAAATATGGAGATAAATATCCCCTGTCAAACTGCATGCCTTCAACAACATCAACATATGTGTCAGTGCCTTTTGCCTCTTCAACAGTTATTACTCCTTCTTTACCAACTTTATCAAATGCTTCTGTAATTAATTCACCTATAGCTTCATCATTATTAGCTGAAATAGATGCTATTTGTTTTATTTTTTCAGAAGAACTGCCGACTGTCTGTGCTTGTTTGTTTAATTCTTTTACAACAACATTTACAGCCTTATCAACACCTCTTTTTAAATCCATTGGATTAGCACCAGCAGTAACGTTTTTTAGCCCTTCTTTAACAATAGCTTGAGCTAATATAGTAGCAGTTGTGGTGCCATCTCCAGCTAAATCATTAGTTTTTGAAGCTACTTCTTTTACCATTTGAGCTCCCATATTTTCAAGAGGATCTTCTAATTCTATTTCTTTTGCAACAGTAACTCCATCTTTAGTCACTTGAGGGCCTCCAAAAGATTTTCCTACAATTACATTTCTTCCTTTTGGCCCTAAAGTTACTTTTACAGCATTGGTTAAAGCATCTACACCTTTTTTTAGACCTTCCCTAGCTTCTACATCGAATTGAATTTTTTTTGCCATTATATTTATTTTATAAGTTTATACAATTGCAAGAATATCGCTTTCTCGCATAATTAAATAATCATTAGTTTCAAGTTTAAGTTCTGTGCCTGAATACTTTCCATATAAAACTGTATCACCAACTTTAACAGTTACTGGGTTTTCTTTTGTTCCAGGCCCTACAGCTACAACGTTTCCTTTTTGTGGTTTTTCTTTAGCTGAATCTGGAATTATAATTCCAGAAGCTGTTTTAGTTTCAGCTTCAAGAGGCTGAACCAAAATTCGGTCTGCCAAAGGTTTAATATTTAATTTACTCATTATTATGAAATTTTAATTTAATTATACATTTACATCAATCATGCCAAATAACATAAACTGACAAATTGATATTTATTATTTTTTCATCAAATGACAGCATGACACAATCCGTTTTTTTAATCTTTAACTGGTATTTCAAGAGGAATATCCTCAGGTAATGCTTCAGGAATAGATGCTTCTATTTGATTTTGATCCAAGAGTTTGGAATCTGTATTTTCACTCTCCCTATTAATTGTAAGGTTTGATAATAAAATTAAAACCAATAATAATGAAGCTAAAACCCAAGTACTTTTGTCTAAAAAATCAGTTGTTTTTTTAACACCGCCTATTTGTTGAGAATCTCCTCCAAAACTTGAAGATAAACCTCCGCCTTTCGGGTTCTGAACCATAATTACTAAAACCAGTAAAAATGAAACGGAGATTATAAGTAATAAGAATATTGAAAAACTACTCATGATTTATTTTTTAAATTATTTTTAATCATCTTTATTTGGTCTGCAAATAAACTGATTTTTTCTGGATATTTCAAACATAGAATCTTATAAGCTTTAATTGCTTCTTTAAATTTACTTTGTTCAAAATAAAGTTTTGCTAATGTTTCAGTCATGTATTCTTTTTTATTGACTTTAAATTCATTGCCTAAATTATTTTTTAAACTTTGTTTGTCAAAAGAAATTATAGGTTTAGATTTGATGAAATTTTGTATCAAAGTTCCATTATCATTTTTTGAATTATTAGTTATAGGTTTTGTTACTTTTAACCACTCTATAAAGGAATTTTTTGTTTTTTCAGAAGATAGAATAATTTTTTCTGATGCTATAAAATCCTCATTAATAACATTGATTTTGTTGAATTCAATAATATCTCTTAAGACACTTCTGTTAGTTGAAAATAAAGCACATCCTTTTAATGATTTATTAAACCTAATACTATTGTGCTTTTTTAAGCCTATTAGTTCAATTATTCTAGCAGCCTGGAAATAAGGGTATTTTTTCACAAGACTTTTAAATGACAGGGTTTCATCTAAGCTTATTTTGTTAGGATCAACAATTATTTGATAAAATTTTTTTTTACTGATTTCTACCATTTTGCTAATGAAGCGTTGAAAATATCTTGAGTTATTCTTTCAAAAATTAAATCGTGAGCTTCGGATTTTATATTTAATAATTGAGTTTCTGCTGGATAGTCAAAATAGAATGAAAATCTTTTTTCAAAATCATCATCCTCTTTTTTAATGTTGAAAAACCTAACATTAACTGAAATACTTAATCTGTTTTGTGCAGCAGTCAAATCAGATGTAGCAGTCATAGGACTAACTCTGTATTCAGTAATTTCTCCTTCATAAACTAGATCACCATCATTAGAAACTAATTGAAGATTTGTTTGATTTTGTAGTATGTTTTGTAACGATAATGTGAAATCTCTATCTAAACCAGGTTCAAAAATAGAACCCATATTATTTCCTGCATCATTTTCAAAAAAGTTTACTTGAAAAGTTTCTGTGCCTTCTGGGATAGAAGCTCCTGTAAAAGAGTAACTTCCACAACTTAACAATGTTAATGCTATTAAACTATAAAACAGATTGATTTTTTTATAATTCAATGTCATGCTGTTTAATTTTTCTATAAAGTGTTCTTTCAGAAATACCTAGCTCTTCTGCTGCAGCTTTTCTTTTACCTTTGTTCCTTTCCAATGCCTTAATTATTAATTCTAATTCTTTATCATGAATAGATAATGTTTCTTCTTCATTTATTTCTTCAGCAAAATGGTATTTATCTCCAAATGAAGTAGATTCTTCAAATTTCTTGTTTTTTTTATCAATTTCAATTAATTCTCTAGATTTTGTCTTAGAATCTGATTTTACTTCATATAATTTTTCTAGGTTACTTAAATCTTCTTGTCGATAATCTATATTTTTTTTGCCATTATTTAAATGTTCTGTAATTTTTTTCAAATCATTCAAATCTTTTTTCATGTCGAAAAGTATTTTATATAATATTTCTCTCTCATTTGAAAAATCACTTGAGTCTTTTTGTTTATTTATAATTGCTGGTAGCGTGGAACTAAAATCAGGTAAATAGGACTTTAATAAAGAGACTGAAACATCTCTTTTTTCTTCCAAAACTGATAGTTGTTCAGCAACATTTCTCAGCTGTCTAACGTTTCCATTCCAAGGATATAGAGTTAAAAGTTTTTGGGCATTATTATCTAATCTAACAGTAGGCATATTATATTTTTTTGCAAAATCTGAAGCAAACTTTCTAAATAATAAATGTATATCATCCTTTCTGTTTCTTAACGGAGGAATTTTAATTTCAACAGTACTAAGTCTATAAAAAAGATCTTCTCTAAATTTTCCTTTACGAATTGCAGATTCCATATCTAAATTAGTAGCAGCTACAATTCTAACATTTGTTTTATGAACTTCTGAAGATCCAACTTTTATAAACTCACCATTTTCTAAAACTCTTAAAAGCCTAACTTGTGTTGTTATGGGTAGTTCACCAACTTCATCTAAAAAAATTGTTCCTCCATTAGCTACCTCAAAGTATCCTTTTCTTGAACTAGCTGCTCCAGTAAAAGCTCCTTTTTCATGTCCAAATAACTCAGAATCAATAGTACCTTCTGGTATAGCCCCACAATTAACAGCAATATATTTGTTGTGCTTTCTATGAGATAATTGATGAATAATTTTTGGAAAACTTTCTTTCCCAACTCCACTTTCTCCAGTTACTAAAACTGAAATATCAGTAGGTGAGACTCTTACTGCTTTTTCTATTGCCCTGTCTAATAAATGGTCATTACCAATTATTCCAAAGCGTTGTTTAATTGTTTGAGTAGATAATTCCATCTGTTGAATTTTTAGAATAATTAACTGCATTTCCAATCAATGTAGCTGAAGTACAATTAGTAATTAAAACATTTACAAAATCACCTATTTGATAATTTTCTTTATCAAATACAACTACTGTGTTTTGTTGATTCCTTCCGCTCCATTGAGAGCTTGATTTTTTAGATTCTTTTTCAATTAATACCTCAACCATTTTACCTATATAGCTTTTTGTTCTGTAATTACTATGCTTTTGTTGTAGATCTACAATTTCTTGTAATCTATTTTTTTTTGTTAATTCAGGTATGTTATCATCAAATTTTTTAGAGGCAAAAGTTCCAGGTCTTTCAGAATATTTAAACATATATCCAAAGTCATATTTTATTTTTTCCATCAAATTAAGAGTAAGATTATGATCTTTGTCTGTTTCATTAGGAAATCCGGTGATAATATCTTGAGAAATTGAGCAATTTGGTATGATTTCTTTTATCTCTTTTATTAATTCTAAGTACTCTTCCCTAGTATGCTTTCTGTTCATTTCCTTTAGAATTTTATTACTTCCCGATTGAACAGGAAGATGAATATGGTTACAGATGTTCTTATACTTAGACATTGTTTTTATTACATCAGAACTCATATCTTGAGGATTTGAAGTAGAAAACCTAATTCTTAAAAAAGGAAAAGATTCAGCTACTAATTTTAATAATTTGGAAAAATTAATTGAAGTTTTTTGTCTTAATGCACTAATTTTTTTAAAATCTTTTTTTAGACCCCCTCCATACCACAAATAACTATCTACATTTTGACCTAGAAGAGTTATCTCTTTGTAGTTTTTATTAACTAATATTTTTATTTCCTCTAAAATACTTTTAGGGTCACGACTTCTTTCTCTTCCTCTAGTAAAAGGTACAACGCAAAAAGAGCACATATTATCACAACCTCTAGTTATAGAAACAAAAGCTGTAACACCATTGGTTGATAAACGAACAGGATTTATATCTCCGTAAGTTTCTTCTTTAGATAGAATTACGTTTACAGCATTTCTTCCATTGTTAATTTCTTTAATTAAATTAGGGATATCTTTATACGCATCAGGACCTACTACTAAATCCACTATTTTTTCCTCTTCTAAAAACTTATTTTTTAAACGTTCTGCCATACAACCTAGAACACCAACTTTTAAATTTTTATTATTTCTTTTCAATTTGTTAAATCCCTTTAGCCTTTTTCTAACAGTTTGTTCAGCTTTTTCTCTAATTGAACAAGTGTTGAGTAATATTAAGTCAGCATCATTTAAATTTTGAGTTGAAGTGTAACCCTCTTTGGAAACAATTGAAGCCACAACTTCACTATCCGCAAAATTCATTTGGCATCCATAGCTTTCAATGTAGAATTTTTTCAAATTAGCTTTAGCTAAATTAGAATGAAATTCTTTTTTTTCTATTTGAAAATCAACACTCATTTATTGTCTATACATTAATATATCTGGCGCAAATATAATATTTAATAGCAAATATGACAATATGTCAGTAATAATTTTAGACTAAATAAAATCTTAAAATAAGGTCTAATTAAATTTGAATAAAAAAAAATAATATACTTTTGTGATCTTAAATTCCAAACTTTATGTCCAAAAACTTAGTAATCGTTGAATCTCCTGCAAAGGCTCAAACCATTGAAAAATATTTAGGAAATGATTTTAAGGTAGTTTCTAGTTATGGACATATTTCTGATTTACCATCGAAGGAAATTGGAGTTGACGTTGAAAATAATTTTAAACCAAAATATATTATATCTAATGACAAGAAAGATGTAGTAAAAGATTTAAAAAAGAAAGCAGATAGTGCAGATTTTATATGGCTAGCTAGTGACGAAGATAGAGAAGGAGAAGCTATTGCTTGGCATCTTTTAGAAATTTTAAAACTTGAAAAGAATAAAACAAGAAGAATTGTTTTTAGGGAAATAACTAAAAATGCTATACTAAAAGCAATTGAAAATCCTAGGGAAATTGATTATAATTTGGTAAATGCTCAACAAGCTAGAAGGGTAATAGATAGGTTGGTTGGATTTGAGATATCTCCAATTCTTTGGAGAAAAGTAAAAGGAGGTCTTTCCGCAGGAAGAGTTCAATCGGTAGCCGTAAGGTTATTAGTAGATCGTGAAAAGGAAATAAATGACTTTGTGCCTTCTTCATTTTTTAAAGTAACAGGAAAGTTCAATAACTTAAATAATAATGAATTTACAGCTCAATTATCAACTAATTTTAATTCTGAAGATGAAGCAAGAGATTTTTTGAATAAAAGTGTTGATGGAAAATTTAGTATTTCTTCAATAGATAAAAACCCTTTTAATAAATCCCCTTCTGCACCATTTACTACATCGACTTTACAACAAGAGGCTTCAAGAAAATTAGGTTTTAGTGTTAGTAGAACAATGTTAGCAGCACAAAAGTTATATGAGTCAGGTAATATAACTTATATGAGAACAGACAGTGTTAATTTATCTAATGAAGCATTAAATTCTGCTAAGGAAGTTATATCCAAACAGTACGGAGAAAACTATTCATTAATAAGAAAGTATAGCAATAAAAATAAAGTTACCCAAGAGGCCCATGAAGCTATAAGACCAACTAATTTTGAAAAGTTTGAAGTCCAAATGGATTCAGATCAAACTAGATTATACAAATTAATATGGCTAAGAACAATAGCTTCGCAAATGAGTGATGCATTACTTGAAAGAACAATTTTTAAAATTAAATCAAATGCTTATCAAAATGAATTTAGCAGTAAAGGAGAAGTAGTGAAATTTGATGGTTTTTTAAAAGTTTATATTGCGAGTGTTGAAGACACAGAAGATGAAGAAAATGCTAATATTCTTCCTGAACTCGCAGTTGGAGAAAGCTTAAGAAACATCAAAATGGCAGCAACTCAAAAATTTTCTAGTCCACCATTTAGATTTACTGAGGGAACATTGGTTAAGAAACTTGAAGAGTTAGGGATCGGAAGGCCTTCAACTTATGCTCCTACAATAACTACGATTCAGAACAGAAAATATGTTTCAAAAGGGAATTTTGAAGGAGAAAAAAGAATGTATACCGAGTTACATTTAACAAGTAATAATATTGAAACAATAAAATCTAAAGAAATAATAGGTTCTGATAAAGGGAAGCTTGTACCAACTGAAGTAGGAACTATTGTTACTGATTTTCTAGTAAATAATTTTAATAATATTTTAGATTATAATTTTACTGCAAGTGTTGAGCAAGATTTTGATAAAATTGCAAATGGAGAAAAAGAATGGACAAGTATTTTAAAAGATTTTTACGGAAGTTTTCATTTGAATGTAGAAGATGTTAAGGAAAATGCTTCAAGAGAAACCGGTGAAAGAATTTTAGGAAATGATCCAAAAAGCGGAAGAAAAGTGATTGTGAGGTTAGGAAAGTTTGGTCCAATGGTTCAAATTGGAACAGTTGAAGATGAAGAAAAGCCAATTTTTGCTGGTCTTCTTCCTCATCAAAAAATTGGAAAAATTACATTAGAAGAAAGTTTAGAACTTTTTAAATTGCCATGTTATTTAGGTGATTTTGAAAATGAAAAAGTAGAGTCTAATACAGGAAGATTTGGCCCTTATGTTAGACATAACAATATTTTTGTATCTCTACCTAAAGGTCTAAATCCATTAGAAGTTACTTTGGAACGGGCAATTGAGTTAATTCTTGAAAAGAGAAAAGCTGATGCTCCTATTGGAAATTATGAAGGACATGATATAAGTAAAGGAAAAGGAAGGTTTGGGCCCTTTATAAAATGGAATGGATTATTTATAAATGTAAATAAAGCCTATGATTTTGACAACTTATCTCAAGAAGATTGTATAAAATTAATTGAGGAAAAAAAGAAAAAAGAAGCAGAAAAAATTCTAAAAGTTTGGGAAGATGATGGGATTAGAATTGAAAAAGCTAGGTGGGGAAGATTCAATGTTATAAAAGGAAAAACTAAAATTGAATTACCTAAGGGAACTGATTTAGAGAAACTTTCTAAGGATGATGTAATTGCTTTATTCATAAAAAAATCTAGTAAAAAAAGTAAATCTAAAAAGAAATAATGCTTAATGATTTTCTTGCTCCATTAGAAGGAAGTGTTTTAAACTATATAGATAGTCTGCCTGAATTATCAGTTGGCAAAAACCTGTTTTTTAATGATGAAAATCTTGATTTATCTAAAATAGATATTGCACTAATTGGATTAAATGAGTATCGAGGCTCTTCAAATTCTAATTTAAATCATTTTAAATCTAATACTTTTAGGAAAGAATTTTATTCTCTTTATAGTGGAGACTGGAAAGTTAATTTAGTTGATTTAGGAGATGTCATTAATGGCAATATACTTTCAGACACGTATTACGCCGTTCGATATATTTCAGAAACTTTAATTAAAAACAATGTAATCCCTTTTTTTATCGGAGGAAGTCAAGATTTGACATTTCCTATTTATAAATCTTATTGTGGAAAAGGAAATGAGATAAATTTAAGCTGTATAGACAATAAATTTGATTTTGGTCAAATCGAAAATGAGTTTGATGATCTTTCGTTTATGTCAAAAATAATTTTAGATGAAAAAAATGAATTAAACCATTATAGTAATATAGGCTTTCAAACTTTTTTAAATTCCCAGGAAGAAATAGATTTGTTAGATAAAATGCAGTTTGAATCCTATAGGCTAGGAAAAGTTGATAGAAAAATTGATATTATTGAGCCATGCTTAAGAAATACAAACATTGTTTCTATTGATTTTAAATCAATAAAAGCATCTGAGTTGAACTTTATACATAATTTTCCTAATGGTTTCCAAAGTAGTCAGATTTGTACTATTTCTAGGTATGCTGGAATAAGTAATAGGGTTTCTTCTATTGGTATTTTTGATGTTTTTAATAATGAAATTTCGTATGCATTATTATCACAACTTATTTGGTATTTTATTGAAGGATTTTGTCTAAGAATAGAGGAAGACCCTTATTCTAAAGATTTCAGAGGAAATTCTTATTGTGTCTCTATTGGAAATCAGCAGTTAAAGTTTTACAACAGTGATTTAAGTCAAAAATGGTGGTTTGAATTAGATAATAATTCAAAAAATAATACGTTAATACCATGTAATAATGAGGATTATATTGATGCTTGTAATCAGATAATTTCAGGAAGAATATTACTAAGTTTAAAAAGAAATTTCGTATAATTAAACCAAAAGTTTATTTTAGCATCTAAAATTATGTTATTTTTATAGATTCTAACTTTAGAAAAAATCAAAAATTAAGTGAAGAAAATATTCGCAATAGTTACAATTTTAATACTAGCAATTTCCTGTTCTAAATCTGACAGAGGGGAACTAGTCGGATACACTTCTCAAAAGTTTTTTCCTTCTCAACCTTCAGGAATGATTTTGGTCCCTAGTGGATCTTTCTTAATGGGTATGGCTGATGATGATTATGTGCAATTACAAAATGCGCCTGTAAGTACAGTTTCAATTAAGGCATTTTATATGGATG
>UINC01001274.1_pt1 | contig 24555 bp, 17 predicted proteins | sample 5385821 | NCBI WGS metagenome assembly UINC01 (sample SAMEA4666929, study PRJEB26691) | marine metagenome | isolation source: Pacific Ocean | place: Pacific Ocean | collected 2011-10-13 | reverse complement strand
GCTGCTGGACGGAGGTGTGGTGATACCTGGCATTAATAACGGGCAAGATGACGACCCTGTAACTCCACTGAATCACCCCCCTTCATATCCGGGTCAGCACCGAGCGTTTGTTGGTGATGCTCCCGATATAGGTCCTTACGAATATGGTGATGTGGTGTACTGGATCCCCGGGTTCAGGTACAGCTATCCTTCGGTTCCAATTCCTAGTAATGGGGCAGTAGATGTGCCGATAGATTATAGTGTGGCTTTTAACTATCCTTGGAAAACTGATTATTCATACACTACCGCCACTGTTAATATAAACGGTCCTGGTGTCGCTGTAAATAAAACATTAAATTATCCTGAAAATGTAGTCTTTGCGACTTTTTTGCCCGGTAAGACTTATAACTGGTCAGTAACAGTGGATGGGGTCAGTAGTGGTAACTGGGTATTTACGACAGATGATAAAATATATCCATTGAATGATAGATCTATTGATATTAGTGCTAATGATGCAGAGCTAATCCCAAGACATAATAAAAGTCTTCAAGTTGAGGAAAACGTACTCTCTTTTTTACGTTTTGATATTCCAGAATCAATCAATGTTAACGAAAAGATATATTTAAATATAACTCCGGAGCAAATTGATAATCTCGGTGGGGCAATTATTTTATATAAATACAATTATCAAGGATGGAGTGAAAAGTTAAATGAAAAGAATTTAGGTGTTATTGATCATAGCCTGTTAACTGTTTTAGAGAGTTTTTCAAATTTAAATACAGGTTCTAAACTTTCCATTGATATCACAAATCATATAAATTCAACTGGGGAACATTCCTTTGCATTGGGGCCAACATTATCAACGGATAAAGTTTCCTTTTACAGTAAGGAAAAATTTGTCACGGATGGACTTGATATTGTTGTTGAGGCTGGTGATCTTTTAGGTCCATCAGGAAATGGAAGCGGGTATGCGCCCCAGATTGAGGTGTGGCCAAGTTTGTCATTTTGACGATAAAAATTACACACGCAAGGTATGAGTTTAATAATTAACGATTCCTAAATGCTGGCGGTTTATCAGAACCACTTTGTAAATACCGATCACGAAGAAGTGTTTGACGACTTTTCATTGGTATAGCGATTCCTTGAATAAACACTTGCTCAGGATAACTCATCAACTCAAGTGGATCCGAAGCCCAAATAACAAAATCAGCCTCTTTGCCAACTTCAATACTCCCAATAGACATATCTACACCAAACATCTTTGCAGGCGATAAGGAAATTGCTTCTAGAGCTTTATCCCATGGCAACCCATTGGCTACTGAAATTCCTGCTGACTGTCTTAGATTCCTTGCATTCGGAGTTCCCAAACTGGCGCCAAAAGAAATCTGCACTCCTGCATCGTTCAATATACTAGCGGAATCGAGACGAGCATTAATATGGTCAAAATTTACGGGCAGATTATTCATACCATCTAAAATAACGGGAATCTTTTTGCTAGCAAGATCATCTGCTACCATCCAAGCCTCAGCCCCCCCAGCAATGATTGCCTGAATCTTATACTCATCAACTATATTAACAATGACACTAATATCACTTGCACGATTAACATGAAACAACAATGGAATTCTTCCATCTATAACACTTTGAAGCGCTTTAAGATCAAACGTACTTATAGAATACTCTCTTATTAAATCACCTCGTTCGTAAGCTGTTTTATTCTTGCGGTAGTCAATCGCATCATCGAGTGCGTTTCGCAATACCATGGTTGCAAGAGCTCTAGATCCAGCAGCTATCTGACTTCCAGATTCACCAAAATTTACAACAACGACAGCACCTCGTTTCAGAAAATGATCGGAGCCCTCTCCTAAGTTAACTACGGAGCCAAGTCCTGATAAAACGCCACTTGCATTCCCATCTTCATCTGGTGAGCTTCCCCGGGGTATAATAGTAGCCCTTGTAATACCATCTACTCGAGTAATAGGTATTGCTGTGGAGCGTGGATTATAAGCGTCGGCTACATCAAACCCTGCTGAGAATTGATCACCTCTTTGTGTAGCATCATTGGTGCCTGCAACCGCGCCTACCTCCACTAATCCCAATTGACTCATTGGAGAAAAAAGTCCTGGGGTAATAATTTTTCCAGTTGCATCTATTTGTACGGCATTATTCGGGATCTCTAAATCACTCCCGATGGCAGTAAAGCGGCTATCATTAATAATGATAGTGGCATTTTCATGAGTACCTTCTGGTCCGAGAGTATGGACGCGTGCGCCAGTGATCACCACTGTTTCGGAAGCATGCAAGGTGGAAGATAGGCATATACTGAGAATGAATAATTTAACCAGAAGATTCATCGTACACCCCCATGTTTTGAGGCAGTTCCAAGGCTAAAATCAGTCACCGGATTCACTGAGGAATCTTCACGATCAAAAACAAGGGCGCCATCGATAAAAACTTTTTGCGCCTTAGTATAAACGCTGAATGGGTTTCCATCCCAGACTGTGACATCGGCCATCTTCCCCGGTTCAAGCGTACCAACAACATTATCAATTCCTAAAGATTTAGCAGCATTCTTTGTAATCCATCGGATCGCACGCTCAGGAGGAATCGTAATTCCCGCTCTTGCTGCTGCTCCCATAACTTTTGCACTTTCTTGGTTAAGTCGTTGGATACCCAAGGCATCATCTGAATGGATGACTATACAAGCGTCAGCGCGATCCAAAATGGCGCCGCTTTCTCGAATCCCATCAAATGCTTCCATTTTAAAGCCCCACCAATCTGCCCATATAGCAGCGCATGTATCTGTTTCACGAAGGAGATCAGCAATCTTATATGCTTCGACGGCATGATGAAACGTTCCCACTTTATAGTTAAATTCTTTAGCAATCTCTAACATGACTGACATCTCATCGGCCCGGTAACAATGGTTATGAACCAAAATTTCTCCGTTTAAGACGCCGGCCAAGGTTTCCAGTTTTAAATCACGCTTTGGCGGTTTTCCCTGACCTTTGTTGGCCTCTTCAATTTTGTCTCTATAATCTGATGCTTCAATCCAAGCAGCTCGATACCCTGCCACATTACCCATCCGTGTTGATGGAGGCTGCCTGCGACTTCCATAAACCCTTTTTGGATTCTCGCCACAGGCCATTTTCAAGCCGTGTGGTGCGCCAGGAAATTTCATTTCCATTACTGATTGTCCCGGAATATTTTTTAAAGTCACCCCTCGTCCACCAATTAAGTTTGCGGAGCCCGGTAAGATTTGCAAAGACGTAATTCCTCCGGCTAGAGCTGTTACAAAACCCGGGTCGTGGGGCCAAACACTGTGTTCGGCCCATACCTCTGCGGTATTGGGAGCGGTAGCTTCATTTCCGTCTGAATGGGCTCTTACCCTGGGAGACGCATATACACCCAGATGTGAATGCACATCAATAACCCCCGGTGTTATCCACATTCCTTTTGCATCGATAACAATAATATCTTCAGCTACTAAATTTGGACCTATTGCATCAATCTTACCTTCCTTAAGAATGATATCTGTATTCTCAAAACGTTCGCCATTACCTGTCAGTACTGTTGCTCCTCTCAACAGTGTAGGTGATGAAGACATTGGCTGATAAATACTCTCATAAGGGGTACCATTTACTAGGTCTGAACCGTTATCGCAAGATGATAAAATTAGGGAAAATATTACAATTGTTAAAAAAATTCTATTCATAAACTAGCCTCTAATCCGATTTTAAATCTTTGTATTCATCCTATCATAAGCAAATAAAAAAGAATGTTTAAAATAACCTCAGACAAGTTATACATGATATTTTGGAGCCTAACTTATAAACTGGAAGCTATACATCGCCCATGAAAGGTAAAAAGACACCGGAGCATTATAATCAAACCAACTTTCGAGGTTTTGGTTTTGATGTGCACAACATAGTGTTTCCAATCACAACCTGCGTTGTCATTTTTTTTGTCATCTTTACACTAACTTTTCCAGATCAAGCGGGGGAAACATTTGGTGCGCTTCGGGTGTGGTTAACTTCAAAGTTTGACTGGGTTTTTATTATCTCTACTAACTTCTTTATTTTATTTTGCTTAGCCATTATTTTTTCTCCAGTTGGAAAGATAAGACTCGGCGGGACAAATGCACGGCCAGAATTTTCAACACTTGCCTGGATTTCAATGTTATTTGCTGCTGGCCTTGGGATTGGCTTGATGTTTTATGGTGTATACGAACCAGTCAACCATTTCCTAACTCCACCTCTCGGTGCTGATGGTACCGACATTGCTTATACTCGCGAGCTAGCCATGGCAGCAACGATCTTACATTGGGCTCTGCATCCATGGGCAATCTATGCGGTGGTTGGCCTAGCAATGGCTTTCTTCTCCTATAACCACAAATTACCGCTTTCGGTTCGCTCAGCTTTTTATCCTCTTCTTGGAGAAAAAATTTGGGGATGGAGTGGTCATCTTATTGATATTCTGGCCGTATTTGCCACAATTTTTGGAATCGCAACTTCTCTTGGTTTCGGTGCTGAACAATCAATGGCAGGGTTAAATTATCTTTTTGGAATTTCAATTTCAGTAAGTAATAAAGTCTATATCATCATCGGGATAACGGGAGTTGCACTAATTTCTGTATTGCGTGGAATTCATGGTGGAGTCAAACTGTTAAGTGAAATAAATATCATGATAGCGGCAGCGCTTTGTATTTTTATTTTTACAGTCGGACCGACATTACACATCATTAGAGAATTCTTCACTAATACCATCAACTACATTGAACATCTCCCTGCCCTAAGTAATTGGATCGGAAGAGAGGACAGCGCCTTTCTTCACAATTGGACAACTTTCTACTGGGCATGGTGGATGTCCTGGTCGCCATTTGTCGGAATGTTTATCGCCCGTGTTTCTCGGGGTCGGACCGTCAGAGAATTCTTGATAGGTGTACTCGTAATTCCTTCCATCATAGGTATTGCTTGGTTTACAACATTTGGCGGGTCTGCCATAGATCAATATATCAGTGATGGTTATACAGGCGTGATTCACACCATACAAAATCAAACGCCTGAAATGTCGATATACAAATTTCTCGAAGGTTTTCCTCTCTCTCAGGTTACTTCTACCGTTGCGGTAGTATTAGTTTGTGTATTTTTTATTACCTCTATGGATTCAGGAGCCTTGGTTATCGATACCATCACAGCCGGTGGAAAACTTAATACTCCCAAATTACAAAGAATGTTATGGTGTGTTTTCATTGGCTTGATTGCAATCACGCTAATGATTAGCGGTGGGTTAGGTTCATTACAAGCAATGGCTTTAACCACAGCCTTCCCATTCTGCGCTATATTGCTGATCATGTGTTACAGCACTGCCAAAGGGTTAATCCGAGAATTCCGTAGTTAAGTACTTGCTAATTTAGTCACTTGCTGCCATAAATTTCTATCAAGGGAAACACTATCAGGTGTGGTTTTTTGTGTTCCTGGTAAACGAGCATTAGGTTGTTCTTTAATCGCTTGCTTTAGAGCATCAATACGATCCCAAAAAATATCTCCGCAAAAATTAGTAGGATCGATAAGGAAATAAAATTGTCCTAAATTATGAGGCACTCCCTCAGTTATTTTGAGCGGCGCTGCATCAATGCTTGAAACCGATCCGGTTAAAGCCGAGGCTAGTATTTCAGCCATCAATCCGAAGCCATAACCTTTATACCCTCCGGAAGATACCAATGAACCCTGCAACGCCTCATTAGGATTTTTAGTGGGATGACCGTCCTTGTCTACCGCCCACCCGAGTGGAATATCATCGCCGCTTGCGGCCGCCATGCGAATCTTTCCAATTGCAACTGCGCTGGTAGATTGATCAAATTGAAAAGCGACCCCACTTTCGTGTGACGGAATTGACATTGCGATAGGATTAGTTCCCAGCAAAGCTTTATTACCGCCAGGTGGCGATACACATGCTGGTGCGTTAGTCATACCTATACCGATGAATCCTGCCTTGGCAATTTGTGAAGTAAAGTAACCCATCGAAGTACAAGTATGAGAGTGGCAAATCGCCAATGCGGAAATTCCATTGTTATCAGCTATCTTAAGCGCTATATCAATTCCTTTAGAAAAAGCTGCTTGAGCAAAACCTTGGCGAGCATCAACCCTAATACTTGCTGGCTTCGGTTGGCTAACTTCTGGTTCCGCATGTCCGTCTACTCGTCCGCTTTTTAATTGTTTGCAGTAGCTATCAAGATAATAAAGACCGCAAATAATGTTGCCTGTTGCTTCGGCAACACGAACTGCCTTTGCAACCTCTTCTGCAATCCATGGTAGCGCGCCATGATTTTGAAGAGCTCGGCTGGTTGCTTGTTCGATTTCATCGAGAGTAACAGAAATATTTTCCATGAATTGCTCTTTTCTTGGTAAAAAATTAATAGCTTATTGTTTTTAAGTGGAATTAAAAATAATAATCATTGTTTCATAAACGTCAAAACGTTTTTACATGTTTTTTAGTTTATTATCCAGTTATCATCAATAGAATAATTACAATTTACAACCCATTTTTAGGATTATAAATGGCTTATTCTGCTCTAAAGTTGATAAAGGAAACACTCACTGGTCATCAAGGATGGAAGCCGGTATGGCGTAAAGCAACGCCTAAAAAGGAATACGATATTGTGATTGTAGGTGCTGGTGGTCACGGTCTTGCAACTGCTTATTATCTCGCCTCAGAATATAAAACCGCCAAAGTCGCTGTTCTCGAAAAAGGTTGGGTTGGCGGTGGAAATGTAGGACGTAATACAACCATTGTCCGCTCAAACTATTTACTGCATGAAAATGAAAGGTTTTACGAATTTTCCATGAAACTCTGGGAACGATTTGAAGAAGATCTAAACTACAACGCCATGGTTTCCCAGCGCGGTATCATTAATGTATTTCATAACGATGCTCAAAGAGATGCCTATATTCAGCGGGGAAATACAATGCTCCTAAATGGAGCCGACGCAATATTACTCGATGAAACCGAACTTAGAAAAAAATGTCCTTTTTTAAATTTCGATGATGCTCGTTTTCCTATCCGAGGCGGATTATGGCAACCACGGGCTGGAACCGTTAGACACGATGCTGTCGCTTGGGGTTATGCGCGAGCAGCTGATCGTTTAGGTGTCGATATTATTGAAAACTGTGAGGTACAGGGATTTGATATTCAAAATAACATTTGCTCTGCCGTAAATACCTCGCGAGGGAAAATTAAAACAAAAAAAATTGGGGTTGCTGTTGCCGGGTCTTCTGGATCCGTTATGGCCAAGGCAGGGATACGATTACCCATTGAAAGTCATGTGCTACAGGCCTTTGTATCGGAAGGCTTAAAGCCAATCATACCTGGAGTAATCACTTTTGGTGCTGGACATTTTTATATTAGCCAATCGGATAAAGGTGGGTTGGTGTTTGGGGGCGATATTGACGGCTACAATTCTTATGCACAAAGAGGAAACATGCCAGCCGTAGAAGATGTCTGCGAAAGTGGTATGGCCATCATGCCAATGATTGGAAAGGCAAAAGTGTTGCGTATGTGGGGTGGAATTATGGATATGTCGATGGACGGTTCCCCGATAATTGATCGCACTCATATCAAAGGCCTCTACTTCAATGGTGGGTGGTGTTACGGTGGTTTTAAAGCAACCCCCGCTTCTGGCCGATGTTTCGCTCATCTTTTAGCAACGGACCAACCGCATGAAGTCGCTACTGCTTATTGTTTTAATCGATTTGAACGAGGATTAATGATTGATGAAAAAGGCGCGGGTGCACAGCCCAATCTACATTAGGAACAGACCAACATGCTGATTAATCACCCTCTGCTTGGCCCCCGAGATATATCGGAATTCACTATCCTAGGTGATGCCAACCTTATAGAACGCCCAGACCTAGAAATAAAAGATACTGGAACCGCTTTTCATGACTATCTCTATTTGCGTGATAATCCTGCAGGCGAACATCGAGAACTTTGGTTTCATGAGCAGGGAGATCAATCTTGGCTGGTTGTCTCACGTAATACGCTGACACATGACATTACAAAAGTTGAACTGGCTGTGGATGTCGCCAGAAAAAAAGGTCGCACAACATGAGTGCGCGATTTCGTCTTGTCGGTGGCTTGGTAGATCGTACTCACCCACTGAAATTTCGATTTGATGGAAAAAGCTACACAGGCTTTAAAGGAGATACGTTAGCCTCCGCACTAATGGCTAATGGTGTGAAGGTTATTGGGCGATCCTTTAAATATCATCGTCCACGCGGAATCTTTTCTTCTGGGTCAGAAGAACCGAACGCGCTAATTGAATTACAAAAAAATGAGAATAACGAACCGAATTGCCGAGCAACCGATATTGAATTATTTGATGGTTTAACCGCTCAAAGTCAAAACAGGTGGCCAAGCCTCAAATTTGATTTACAAGCAATCAATGACTATTTCGCACCGTTTTTGACGGCAGGATTCTATTACAAAACCTTTATGTGGCCACGTGGCTTTTGGGAAAAAATATACGAACCACTCATTCGCAGATCAGCGGGTCTCGGTTACTTATCGGGAAAAACAGATCCAGATAGCTACGACCGTGGCTACCGTCATTGTGATGTTCTGATTATCGGCGCAGGGCCTGCTGGGTTGATGGCGGCCTTATCTGCTGGACGCTCTGGCGCTAAGGTAATTATAGCCGATGAAGACTTCCGAATGGGGGGTCGTCTTTTAGCGGAAAGTTACGCTATTGATAATATGGCGGGATCAGATTGGGTTGACATCGTACTTGAAGAACTGGCCAGTTTATCAAATGTGATATTAATGCCGAGAACGACTGTGTTTGGTGCTTTTGATCATAAACAATACAGCGCTCTGGAACGCCTTTCGGAAGATGTTGATGTTTGTATTCCCCGGCAAATCCTATGGCAAATTACTGCTCGTAGGACCATCTTAGCTAGTGGTGCAATCGAGCGTGGAATCGCTTTTGGTAATAATGACCGTCCAGGTGTAATGCTGGCAGGTGCGATGCGAAGCTATGTAAATCGATTTGCAGCTTGTCCTGGTCAAAGCATTGCTGTCTTCACCGCGCATGATGATGGATGGCGGACAGCAATAGATCTAAAAAACAAAGGATTAGAAATTGCTGCAATTATTGACGTTCGTCATAAAAATACAATAAAAAATATTCATAAAGATTTGAAAGGTATCCGCATCATTCCTGAAGAGCAGATCATTGATGTTCAAGGCCGTTTATCAGTACGGAGTATTTCACTGATGAATGGAGAAAGGCTTGATGTCGATGGCGTAGCAGTAACGGGTGGATGGAATCCATCTCTTCACTTGGCCTGCCAAAAACGAGGTCGTCCTGTTTGGTGCGAAGACCTTGCTGCCTTTGTCGCTAATCATAATGATCTCCCTTCTGATATGACGCTTGCCGGCGCTGTGAATGGCAATTTTTCAACCACATCAGCATTAACAGATGGAAAGATGGAGGGATTGAATGCTGCACAAAGTTTAGGCTATGCTTCGGCAATATGTGATCTTCCAGAATCTGAAGATAGCCCTATAAACATCACGCCATTCTGGTGGGTGAAGGCCTCAAAAAAACGTGCCTGGGTAGATTATCAAAACGACGTTACTGCCAAAGATATTGTTCTAGCAATGCAAGAAGGATTCAGATCTGCTGAACATGTGAAACGTTATACCACTCTTGGAATGGCACCAGATCAGGGTAAAATTTCAAATGTAATCGGTCTTGGTATTATGGCAAATGTAGCTAATCAGGCCATCAAAGATACTGGGACAACAATTTTTAGACCTCCTTATACGGCCGTTCCAATCGGCGCTTTCGCAGGGCCTCACACAGGTCAGCACTTTCGCCCGACACGAGAAACTCCCAGTCATAAATTTACTCGCGAGAAGAATGCTAAATTTGTTGAGTCTGGCGCTTGGCTAAGAGCTCAATATATTCCTCAAGGTAAAGAAACACATTGGCGCGAAAGCGTTGACAGGGAAGTGATTGCTATCCGAAACCATGTTGGCATCACTGACGTAAGTACACTAGGAAAAATCGACGTCCAGGGTGTTGATGCTGCAGATTTTTTAGATAAAATTTATGCAAATACAATCACTACCTTGAATGTCGGCAAATGCCGATACGGTCTAATGCTTCGTGAAGACGGCATAGTTATGGATGACGGAACTGTTGCTCACTTATCATCAAATCACTACGTTATAACCACCACCACTGCAAATGCTGCTCAAGTTTATCGGCATATGGAATTTTGTCATCAATGCCTCTGGCCAGATTTGGACGTCTCCCTAATCCCGGTCACAGAACAATGGGCACAATATGCCATTGCTGGCCCAAAAGCACGTATTTTGCTCAAACAACTTGTCGATCAAAATTTTGATATTTCAAATACAGCATTCCCTTATCTTGCATGCGCTGAAATCACTATTTGTCATGGTATCAGGGCGCGGCTTTTTCGGCTTTCTTTCTCTGGAGAACTGGCTTACGAAATTGCCGTGCCAAATCGATATGGTGATTCTTTGATACGAAAACTTATGCAGACTGGTGAAAATTTAAATGCTGTACTTTATGGCACCGAGGCCATGGGCGTAATGCGTATTGAAAAGGGTCACCCTGCTGGAAATGAACTCAATGGCCGAACGACTGCTCGTGATTTAGGTTTTGGTAAAATGGTATCTAAGAAAAAAGACTGTATTGGAAGCGTATTATCACAGCGTGTCGGTTTAAATCAGAATAATCGTCCTATCCTTGTTGGGTTTAAATCTACGAATCCTCAAGATCAGATCACTGCTGGATCACATTTGTTCAACATAGAAGAAGCATTGGCTCCTGATAACGACTTAGGCTATTTAACCTCCGTAGCTTACTCTCCAATGCTGGAGAACTATATTGCCCTTGGTTATTTAAAACAGGGAAAATATTGGAAAGGAACAAAACTTCGTGCAGTCGATATGCTGCAAAATAAAGATATTGAGATTGAAGTAGTTTCGCCACATTTCTTTGATCCGGAAGGGGCGCGATTGCATGGATAATCCAGATACATCTACTCTAACCGTTAAATCACCTCTTGATAGTAAACGCCTTCAATGGCAAGGGCTCGATATCTATGAATCTTTGCCAGCAGAAATTTGTTCCATTTCAAGTAACCTTGGTCAATCAAAGCGTTTACAGGAAACTTTCAAACAATATTTCAATGTTGATCTACCATTCCCAGGAAAGTTAAAACACTATAAGGATGGATCAATTTTCTGGACCGGACAAGAACAGTGGTTTATAGAATCCATCAATAATCCGAATCCATATTTTGATAGAGATATGGCTAAGATATTAAATGGTAGTGCAACTATCACTTTACAAACAGATGCTTGGATAAGCCTTGATCTTAAAGGAGATGCCGTATTATCGGTGCTAGAGAGACTCATCAAAGTTAACCTCGATCCTATCAATTTCCCCCCGGAAAGCGCGATTCGAACAAACCTTGCACATATGAATGTCTTTATTCAAAGACCAAATCAAGATACAAGGTTTAAAATTCTTGGGGCACGTTCTTACGCCAAATCACTTTTGCATTCTCTCATCCAAGCAGCAGATAATGTTCTGGGACAAAAGAAAAGTTAGATATTAATAATGACATTTCCGAAACACTCAAAATACATCATTATTGGCGCAGGTATTCACGGACTCTCAACGGCCTTCCACCTCGCCAGCGAATTGAAAGCCAGAAAATTAGGTGACGCTACCGATATTATTGTCCTGGATAAAGATGCTATTGCCTCTGGGGCTTCAGGAATTGCCTGCGGTGTCGTACGCAATAATTACTACCAACCTGCCATGCGAGAAATCGTGGCTCATTCGGTGGAAGTTTGGGAATCGGACGTCGAGACTTATTGCTATCATCCGGTCGGTTACATGCAAATTTCATACGAAAATATGCGAGAAGATATTTGTTCTATCTACGAACAACAACGAACAATAGGATACGACAGCACATTGATAGAAGGTACCAAGGATTCAGATAACTATATGAAGAATCTCTTTAATGATTGGCAAGCAAAAAACATAACTTCGGTTTTGCATGAAAAAAAAGGGGGCTACGCCAACAACAAACAATCAGTGTATGGGTTAGCGAGAAAAGCTAAAGATCTTGGTGTTAAGATTATTACAAATACAAAAGTTATCGGGTTTAAACGAGCTAATGGAGCGACTTCGGCAATTCAATCGGTTGAAACTGATAAGGGAAGTATCACTTGTGACTATCTTGTAATCGGTGCCGGACCGTGGATACGCGATTTTTGGAATATGCTGGAGTTACCAAAAAAGATATCAATCAGAGATCAAGATGGCATGATGCATGACAAAATTAATATGTGGACCTATTGGCAACTTGAGGAAGGTGTACTTAAAGTCGACCCTAGTATGTTGACTAAAAATAATGGCAAAACACCCCCCGTTATCCATATCGATACTGATGCCCCCCTCTATTCTGTCGTTGATGGAAGCCTGCTGACTACTAGTGCCTGGGGTATTTACTATAAACCTGACATCCACTTCGGAGGTGTGCAAGGAGGCGCAATGCCCTATCCGGTTGATGTAAAGACAGACGAAGTAGCTATTGACCCCTATGGCCCTGCCAGTCCTGAATTTATAGCTTCGCCAGATTTTGCAACTATGTGGTGTTCCGCATTAGCTCATTGTCACAAAAGATTTGAAGGTCAGATAAACAATTTTGATACGTCACCTTCGGGGGGCATTGGATGTTTCACTCCTGATAATTTTCCGATAATTGATGTTTTTTATGAAAATTGTCACATTATTGCTGACTCAAATCACGGCTACAAAATGCTGGGTATAGGTAAACTGGTCGCGAAAGAAATCCTTGGATCCAAATCAATTCTTTTAGCTCCTTTCAGTTTCTCTCGCTATAAAACCGGAAAATTACATCCTGCCTCCAATAGTCCATTCCCTTGGAGTTAATTGTTATATGAGGACCTTAGAATGAGCATCTCAACTAACACATCTTTATTATCAGTGACAGAAGATATAGAGAATGCAACCGGCCTGCCTAATATTCATTACACATCAAACGAAACTTTTGAAGAGGAAAAATATGCTGTCCTATTTAATAATTGGTCCGGCCTAGCTTTTGGAAAAGATATCCCCAAAATTGGTGATGCCAAGCCTGTTGATTTTCTCGGTATGCCTCTTTTGATAGTTAGAAATAAAGCCAATGATATTAATGTTTTTCAAAATACGTGCCGTCACCGGGGTATGTTGCTACTCTCAGAGCCAAAAAATGTAGGGAGGGTATTTCGTTGCCCCTATCATAGTTGGTGTTATGACACTGACGGTGCACTAACATCAACTCCGCATGTCGGTGGTATCGGTAAACATGATCATACGGCCATTGACAAAAAGAAATTAGGGCTTTTTCAGGTTCGTTCCCATGTTTGGAAGGACATTATTTTCATTAATATTTCAGGTGCAGCGCCTGATTTTGAGGTCTATTTTTCTGATCTTCTGTCTCGTTGGAAAGAATTTGAACAACCCATGATTTATGGTGGCACAGGATCGTCAGCTCTACTCGAAGTTAAAACCAATTGGAAACTTGCTGTAGAAAACTACTGCGAAAGTTATCATCTGCCATACATTCACCCAGAATTAAATCGTTATTCAAAGATAGAAGATCATTACAATATCGATAATATCGAGACATTCTCTGGACAAGGCACATCAGTTTATCAGCAACTTAAAGGTGAAAATGAAACAGTTCTTCCGGATTTTAGTAACCTGTCAAAAAAATGGAATACTGGAGCAGAATACATTGCAATGTACCCAAATGTTTTGTTAGGCGCCCAGCGTGATCATTTCTATGCGATTATTCTTGAACCTATAAAAATGGATATGACTGTAGAGCATATTGCGATCTACTACGCACCAAAAATTACCGCTTACCCACAAGCTGGTAAAATGAAAGCAGCGAATATGTCGCAATGGAAAAAAATCTTTGAAGAAGATATTTTTGTTGTTGAAGGCATGCAAAAAGGGCGTCAGGGAAACATGTTTGACGGCGGTAAATTTTCGCCTGTCATGGATGGTCCTACTCACACATTTCATCGGTGGATTGCAACACAAATAATTACTCAAAGAAAACTTTCACAGAAGGGGAAAAACATTGAAGAAATTGTTGAGTAAATAGCGTGTTGTCATCTTTACGCCATCTTCTAGTCATTTTAGCTATTATGTTTTTACAGCCGAATGTCGGAGCCGATGTGGTTTCCGTGACTGCTCAGATCGAGCGAGGAAAATACCTAGCGCTTGCTGGGAACTGCGCTAGCTGTCATACCACTGAGAGTGGTGGATTTATGGCTGGCGGTCTGCCGTTCGAGACCCCTTTTGGGAAAATCTACTCGACCAACATAACGCCAGACTCTGGCACAGGTATCGGTAATTGGACAGGTAGGCAGTTTCTCGATTCAATGCGACGCGGCGTACGCCCCGATGGCGAACATCTGTATCCTGTTTTCCCTTACACGGCGTTTACGAAAATTACTAACGAGGATATTGCAGCGCTCTTTGCCTATCTGCAAAGCATTCCGGCGATCCGCCAGGAAACCAAAGAAAATGAGGTGTCGTTTCCATTTAATCAGCGCTGGCTAATGTCAGTCTGGAAAACAATGTATTTCGATGAAAGAGTCTACGAAGCCGATGAATCCAAATCGGCTGAGTGGAACCGCGGCGCTTATTTAGTTAATGCATTAGCCCACTGCAGCGCTTGTCATTCTCCAAGAAATCTCCTGGGCGCAGAAAATTCTGATATGGCGCTGACGGGTGGCGTGTTCTTTGACAAGGTTCCCAGTGGCTCTGTTCGTCCCTGGTCGTCACCAAATCTGACATCGGCGCCAAGCGGCTTAGGACTATGGGTGCACGAGGAAGTTACAGCGTACCTCAGGACCGGCAGAAATTCGTTCGTAGAGACGTTTGGGCCCATGAATGAAGTGATCATGAATAGTACGCGGAATCTGAATGACGGTGATATCAATGCAATGGCCATCTATCTCAAGAGTCTGCCGTCCAAGGAAACGGATACTGAGTCAGTGGCAAACAATAAAGTTTTAGGGATGGGACGGACACTTTACAACTTGCATTGCGGCACCTGTCATCTACCAACAGGTTTGGGCGATGAAGAAGTGGCGCCGCGTCTTGCCGGCGGTAGCCTCGTGGTACAGACAAGTAATCCCGCCTCCTTTATAAACGTTATTCTTGATGGCCCGGAATCTCCTGATCCTCCACTGCCAGCTAAGTGGAGAAATCCCATGGAAGACTTCCGCTATCTTCTCGATGATGAGGAAATCGCTGCGCTAGCCAGTTATGTACGCAACAGTTGGGGAAACACGGCCGGTAAAGTTACCGCAAAGCAAGTTGCGAAGCAGCGTTAGCTAGAATAATATAAATAGATATTGGAGCGAACATAGTGAAGCACGACGATAATCCGTATCCAACAGGAGCGGTACTACCCTTGAAAGCGATGCCTTTTAGTGCTGCGATTCTGAGATACCTGACGTTTGTGCCTGCAATGATTGCAATGATGCTTCTCCTAAGTTGCTCCAGCGACACGATGGAGCCGGAAAATAGTGCCTCCCCATTGCGTGTTCGACTGATCACCGGGCAACAATACTCCAATGCGATTACCCAGATTTTCGGTGCCGATATAGGCGATAGTGTATTCGCGCCATTGCCGCCGCTAACCAGAACCGATGGCTTGCTAGCTTCAGGGGCAGCATTTGTCGGTGTTACGTCTGATCAGATTCAACAAATTCAGCAAGCCGCAGAATTCGTTGCTGCTAAGGTTGTGGATGAGTATCACCGCGATTACCTGATTTCCTGTAAGCCGATTTCAGTAACACAGGCAGATGCTGACTGTGCTGGAGAATTCATAAAAGATACTGGACGGCTAATTTATCGTCACCCACTTAATGAAAACAAGATTTCAGAGCTGATTACTGTGGCCAACAATGCCGCTGAGAAAACTGGGGATTTCTATGCAGGTCTGGCAATTGCATTGGAATCGATGCTGATCAGTCCAGAGGTGATTTTCATTGTCGATTCTGCCGAGCCGGATCCTGATAATCCAGGTGGACAGCGACTTGATACCTGGTCACTGGCATCACGACTCAGTTATTTCCTTTGGAATTCTGCGCCTGACAGTGAGCTGTTGATGGCTGCCGAGAATGGTGAACTGCATACCCAAAAAGGTCTTGAGCGTACCGTTGAAAGAATGTTGCAAAGTTCGCGACTTGAAGATGGCATTCGGGCTTTCTTTGACGACATGATGGCATTTGATGAGTTTGCCAGTCTTGCAAAGGATCCGGTAGTCTATCCCATGGTCACCGGTGCAACGCTGGCGGATGCACGTGAGCAAACATTACTCACTGTATTTGATCATGTAATTACCAGAAATCAGGACTATCGTGACTTGTTCATAACCCGCAAGTCGTTTATGTCACCGAATCTTGCGGTGCTCTACGGTGCTCCCGCAAACAATGGATGGACACCTTACGAATTTTCACCAGAAAGCGGTCGAAGTGGCCTACTTACTCAGGTCAGTTTTCTGGCCTCTCATTCGCATCCGGTTCGCAGCTCACCGACTAACCGCGGTAAAGCACTGAGAGAATTGTTTTTGTGCCAGAAAGTACCACCGGCACCGCCGAATGTGGATTTTTCATTACTGGAAGATGCTGGTGACATGGGAACCATGCGTGAACGCCTGATTATTCATTCAACAAATCCATCTTGCGCTGGATGTCATTTGTTAACTGATCCAATAGGTCTTGCGTTGGAACATTTTGACGGAGCTGGCAGATATCGAGAAACAGAAAATGGTGCCTTGATCGACACGAGTGGTGAATTGGATGGTACGGAGTTTGAGGGTATCGCAGGTCTGACTTTGGCAATGTACAATCATCCTAAACTACCATATTGTCTTGTCAATCGACTGTATGCATACGCCACGGGTGGTCCAGTCACGTTGCGCTACGATCGGGACATCCTGGCACATTTTGTGGAACAATTTGCACAGCATGGCTACAAAGTCCCGGACCTACTTAAGAATATCGCACTTAGCCGTGCTTTTTTACGGGTCAGACCAGAACCGAAAACCGCCATGAACGAAAATGATACATTGACGTCAAAAGTAGGCTTGAATTAAGATTGAAGCAAGGAAAGAGGAGATAGTGGCATGAGAAAATGGAGCAGACGCCGTATTTTAAATGGCATGCTGAATGGCAGTGCGGTAAGCGTTGCACTTCCTCTTCTCAATTGCTTTTTGAATGAAAACGGCACTGCACTTGCGTCTGGGGTACCAATTCCAATGCGTTTTGGCACCTGGTCGTGGGGGTTAGGAATGAATAAGGCTGTATTTGTTCCAAAAAAGACTGGTACAAATTTTGATTTACCGCCGGAAATCGCATCACTAGCGCCGATCCAAAAGCACATCAACCTGTATACCAACTTTCACGTATTCAAAGATGCAGCACCGAATCTTTGTCATCATTCTGGCTGGGTGATATTGAGATCGGGGATTGCCCCAATGACTTCAGAGAATCGTCCTGGCGAGACTATCGACGTAACCGTTGCGAGGAAAATTGGCAATAACACGCGTTTTAGAAGTTTGAGCGCGACGGCAACCGGCGATGTTCGCAATAGCTTCAGTTACGAGAATGGAAATTCAGTCAATGCGCCTGAATGGTCTCCATTGAGGTTTTATCATCGCCTCTTCGGCACTGATTTCCAGGACCCAAATGCATCTAAATTCTCACCAGATCCGCGAGTTATGGTTCGTAAGAGTGCCTTGTCCACAGTACTTGATGAAACACGCAAATTAAACAAGGAACTTGGATTGGAAGATCGGGAACGACTGGATCAATATTTCACGGGCCTACGTGACTTGGAGCGTCGGTTTGATTTACAGCTTACGAAGCCAGATCCAAGGGAGGCTTGTGTCATTACGTCCAAACCAGATGACCTGCCATCCGGGCTTGATGCCTACCTGGTTGCTAAACGACATCGAATGATGACAGATCTCATGCTGATGGCGGTCGCATGCGACCAAACGCGTGTCTTTAATATGTTCTATGCCTTGGCATTCTCGTCAACGACCAAGCCTGGCTATGACAAACCGCACCATACAGCGACACACGAGGAAGCAGTTGATGAAGAATTGCAATGCCAACCCAATGTTTCTTGGTTTACCCGTCGGGCAATGGAAGAATGGAGTTACTATGTTCAGGCACTGGCAAATTTCAGAGAAGGTGATGGATCATTGCTTGATAACTCCCTGATTTACGCCACGACTGACCAGTCTTTCGCTAAAATACACGGAATTAAAGGTATTCCAATGTTTAGTGCTGGAACCGCTGGTGGAAGAGTTAAAACTGGCTTGCACATCGATGGTGGTGGTAGCCAAGGATGCCGTCTTGGTTACACGGCTCTGCGTATGATGGGCGTTGATATGCCATCATGGGGCAACCAGAGCAATAAAACATCGGCTGTGATCGATGAAGTTCTGGTCTGAATACAGCCGATGGCTTGGTTGTTTCGTTTATACCGTTTCATTACTGTGCACATCAACTATTTTTGCTGACTCTGACGATCTAGCCTCAACGTCATTAGTTGAAGACTATGTTCGTCTGTCGATGCCTGCGGAATTCCATGTCGAATCTACTGAGCTTGAAGGACCGGTATATGCTGATGCCGACGGTCGAACGTTATACATATGGCCATACCACGGATTGAGGAATGGTTACAGTGGCGAAAGACAAGGCAGTCCGACTTGTTACGATGAGGTCCTCACCATAACAGCAGGACTGATGAGTCCTTATCCACCAGGAATATTGCTGCCCGATCTGGAAAAACGTCCCAGTTGTACAGATTTATGGCCCCCAGTATATGCCAGTGATGCTGCTGAGAAAATCGGCAAATGGACGGTTATCAATCGTAAAGATGGCACACGACAATGGGGTTATGATGAACAGCCGTTATACACATCCATTCTTGATAGGAAGGCCGGTGACGTATTTGGCGGTTCGAAACACCAAAAGGATGGTGCTGACTCTCCTGCATATCGCGTTCCAGTGGGTCCGCCCGCCAAAGTCCCGCCGGGATTTGCAGTAAAAACGACGTCTGTCGGTCGATTGCTGACGACGGACAAGAATAATTCTGTGTATGCGTTCGAGGAAGACACAGCGGATACATCGCTGTGTAATGCTCAATGCACGCGCTACTGGAAACCGGTAATCGCACCTGCAATTGCACGATCACAGGGAGAATGGACCACGCTGGAGCGATCCCCGGGTGTTTGGCAATGGGTTTTCAGAGGGAAACCCCTTTACACGTATGTTCTGGACCAACAATCCTGGAGTCAAGAAGGTAGCGATGTTCCTGGTTGGAGTAACATCTACACACAATCATCTCCACCCTTCCCAAAGAGCTTTACGGTTCAAGATACCATGGCAGGCCAAGCCTTGGCAGACGAACGCGGCATGACTATCTACATTTATAAGTGCGTCGATGACTCAGCTGACCAGTTGAGCTGCGATCACCCGAATGATACCCAGGTTTACCGCATGGCGATATGCGGTGCTGGTGATGCTGAAAAATGTCTCCAGCAGTGGCCGTACGTAACAGCAAATGAGAATGCAACAAGCATTAGTCGCACATGGAGTGTTGTCAGAATTGACCCGAAAACTGGACGAATTACCACGGCAGAACAAAAAGATACACTAAACGTTTGGGCTTATCGTGATCGGCCTGTTTATACCTATAGCGGCGATACACAACCAGGAGATGTTCATGGTGGTGGTATCGGTGAAGTCCGAGGACAGCGCAACGGGTATAGAGTATTATGGTTAAGAGATGAATTTATGGGAGCAACGTTGTTGTAATGAGTGAGTTTCTGAAAACAATTGTGCGTAAGAGCCTGCTGTTACCAGCGTTGGCGATGTGTGTGGCTGCATTAATCTCAGAAAACGTCCATGCCGATGAAGGCCCAGCGCCAGTTAACGGAACGATCGGTTATGTGATGACCGATTTATTCTGGGCAGTCTACCAAACACCAGGCGGTAAGACCGAATGTCCTAAGGGATACAACGACGGACCTCGTCAACAGTTTACATCTCTATTTCCTGACAACTTAGTACGGACAGTTGTCGACACACAACTGAAACAGGAAATCGAGACTTGGCACCCGACAGCGAAACCAGACCAATTCCCATTCCATGAGGTAGAGGGTGCTTTATCCTATGGATTGAATCTGGATGGTGAGATTGGACCTAATGATTTTACCCACCCAAACGGAGAACAGGGAATCGATAATGAGGTCTATCGTGCGGTAGGTTGCATCATCGGTTTCAGGGGGCCTGACGGAGTTGAGTTTATTTATCAGAATAAAGGAATACTCGACCGACGTTACAATCGAATGATGTTCGAATTATCAGACGTCGATGACCTTGTAAATGATGAAGATGTCACGGTCACGCTTTACCGAGGGATGGATCGCCTGTTGACAGACGCGACCGGCTTAAAAGCAATGGCCGGTGGATCACAACGAGTAGATCTTCGTTGGGGCGCAAAACTGATTCGTCAAACCAAAGGTCAGATTGTTAACGGCATGCTTACTACTGATCCGATTGCTGAAATGGTTATGCCATGGATGAATCTCGGTGTACCGAGCATTCATATTTTTTACGATATGCGTCTGCAACTGACACTTACGCCCACCAGCGCAGAAGGTTTGATTGCCGGTTATGCTGATGTTGACACTTGGTACAAGCAACTCATCAGAAATGACTCGACCCATCACCTAAGCAACGGTGAGATTTCTGGAATTTCATTGTATAAAGCCTTGCGACGTCTTGCGGATTCTCATCCAGATCCAAAAACCGGCACCAACACAGCGATTTCCACAGCACTAGACGTAAAGTTAAAACAGACTTTCATTGTACATCCGTCAGAAGATGTATTCAGTAAGGCTATAAAAAAGTAAAGATAAAAATAGTCACTTCTCCCTTTTGGTGCTGAACAGAACCAACCACTGACATGCGGATTTTCAGCCTTTACTTAGTACATCATTTCATCACCCTTAGAATTGGGTTCGCTTTGGCGCTCTTGAGATCTAAGGCCTGTAGTATGTTTCCTATAAGATCCTCTTGTTGCTCAATACCCGCCGAAATTCGGATAAGATTTTCAGAAATCCCTGCTTTTTCTTTCTCCTCGGAACTCAATGCCGCGTGTGTCATGGTATAGGGGTGACATACTAAACTTTCAAAGCCACCTAAAGATTCTGCTAATGAAAAATACTCTAAATATTTAAAAAATTTCTCAACCTCTTCCAACCCATACTTAATTTTAAAGCTCAATATTCCGCCGAAACCTGATTGTTGCTTCTTGGCAATGGTATGATTTGGATGGCTAGTAAGACCAGGATAGTAGACTTTCTCTACTGAAGAATGTCCTGAGAGCGCTAGTGCTAGCGCAAGAGCATTTTTCTCATGGGTTTGCATTCTAAGTTGCAATGTTCGTAGTCCCCGGAGTGTCAAATAGCTGTCAAATGGAGCGCCAGACAAACCAAGAATATTGGCCCACTCCTGCATTGTCTGATGTAGAGCTTCATTTTTTGCTACTACAATACCTCCTACAACATCGCTATGACCATTGATATATTTTGTTGTTGAATGAATCACTAAATCAGCGCCCAACGCAAATGGAGTCTGGAAGATAGGTGTTAAGAAAGTATTATCTACGACCAATAATGTATTAGTTTGTTTCAGAATCTCGGATATAGCTTGTATATCAACAACACGCAACAATGGATTGGAAGGTGTTTCTACCAAAACTATTTTTGGCTTGTATTTATTTATTGTTTGATGCAATAAGTTAAGATCCCTTTGATCCACAAACTTAACCCGCAGTAATCCTCGTTTAGCAAGTCGTGAAAAAAGCCTAATTGTGCCTCCATAACAGTCGTGTGGAATCAACACATAGTCATCGGAATTAAGACATGCGGTAACAAGGGTTATGGCTGCCATACCTGAACTTGTGACCGTGGCTCCATGACCACCTTCAAGTACTGTCACTGCTTCCGCCAATGCGTCCCGAGTTGGATTTGCTGTTCTGGTATAGTCGTATTTTTGTTGTACCCCCAATTGTTTGAAGGCGAAAGTCGATGATAAGTGAATCGGAGGTATTACTGCTCCGAATTGCTCGTCTGATTCCAGTCCAGCTCTAACAGAAAGTGTAGTCTTGCTTACATGTTGTTTCACTTTGCTTCTCCCTTAAACTACATCAAGAAGATAAAGCTTATAGGGATTCGATTGCCTATAGCCGCATCATTTTGCCACCTTACTTGAGTCAGCAGGTTGGCGAGAGACTTAACTCTGCTCTTAATGCTTGTGCCTATTTACTTGGGTCAGGCATAAAAAAACCCATCAGCTTTCACTAGACGGGCCCTTAGGTCTGTTTAGCAGTATTTATAAAGCACCCGCAAGCTGACTCAAATCGGTGCAATGACCATTCTACAAAAAAATTGTTAAAATGCAACTGATATATAAGAAATACATAAAACCACACTTGCAAGTATGGCTTAGGATGAGGTGGCCAGGGGCGGAATCGAACCACCGACACGCGGATTTTCAGTCCGCTGCTCTACCAACTGAGCTACCTGGCCAACCCTGTTTATAAGGCTTTCAAGAGTTTAGTAAAGTTCACCAACCTGTTCACCAACTCCTTTTTCTGTTAAAATGTTCACCATATGGTCACCAAAACACCCTCTAATGTCATTCAGCTTAAAGCGAGCCGTAGCTCTTTATATGTCAACATTAACAATAACACAGCCAAAAAATTCAAAGCACGTCAAAAAGATTTCTATTTACGAGATAACAATCTAAAAGGATTTTATATTAGAGTCAGGCCTAACGGCAAGAAATCATATGCCGTTGAGGCAAAACGTTTTGGTAATGGTAGAAAGCAGTCTTACACGATTGGAGATATCAATCTATTTTCCGCTAAACAAGCCAGAGAGATTGCGATTGATAATCTACAACAGATTAAATCTGGAAAGAGTCTATCAGCAGAGAAAAATAAACAAGCCACTCAAGATAAGAATATCCAAACTCTTGAAAGTTTGATTCCTAAATACATCGGTATTAGAGATTTAGCAGACAGAACCAGGCAAGATTACCAATATCGTATCCCTCAACAAATGCCAACACTGATTAAGAAGAACATCAGAGAGTTATCCGCTGATGATTTGGAAGCTTGGTGGATAAAAGCGAAAGCAAAAGGCAGTCGAGAAGTTTGCCTACGTTATGTATCCGCCCTCTTAAATTATGCCATAGCTAAACAATATGTTACCGAGAATGTCGCTGAACATTTCCGTAAAGGGATTCTAGGAGGCATCAAACAAAGACCGCCAAAGACACGACACATCAGTTTAAAAAATATTGAAAATTGGGCGTATGAGCTAGTAAAACTCTCGCATCCACACATTAAGTTTAGAATAAATACAGCACAAGACTCCCAAGGCTATGAAGTCTCTGATGAAGATTATGATGCGGTCTTCGATGAAGGCAAAGAAGTCCAAGAATTAGAAAAGCTGTGGAGTAAGCAAAAAGGAGAATGGCAGGATGCTGCTAATTTTAACTATGGTTATTGGAATAAAGAACCAACGATAACTGCAACCCAAAGAGATTATATTTTGTTTCTCTTGATAACAGGCAAGAGGAAAAAGGAATCAGCAGATCTTACCTGGAAGGATATTAATTTTAAGGAATACACCATCACACTACATAAAACTAAATCAGGGAAAGTTGATGTTATCCCAATGACGAACCTTATGTGGCATATGATGACATGTAGAAACGAAAGCCCTTACAAACATCCACAACTTGTCTTCCCGAATAAATATAACTCAGGGCCGATTAATAATATCAGGGTATCGCTTGGGAAAATTTGTCATGTCGCAGGGATGGATTTTATTTCCGATCATGATTTGAGAAGAACATTTGCAACGATGAGTAGCGAGTGCGGATTATCTAAAACTGATACCGCCATTCTACTGAATCATTCCATGAGAGATGTCACAGAAGGTTATATTCAAAGAACGCTAAAAAACAAAAGAGATAATATAGAAAAAATAGAACGACTAATGCTTGGGCATCTTCACGGATGGATGAAAGTATATTGGTATGATGGTGATGAAAGATGGTGTAGCGATCCTTTGCCTGATATAAAAGAAGAAAACTATTATTATTAACTGGTTTACAAACCACCATAATAACCCTATAAATTAATAGGTGAAATTAATCCTAGTTAATTGATATATATGGGATGACAAAGTTATACACAGGTTTGATTTCCTTACAGTTTTTTAGAACTTTAAAAGGCTTGGCAGGTATTTTGTTAGCTTAGAAATAAATACTAAATGGATATTAATTAATGATGTAGCTGTCAGTTCTTCAACTTATCGCATAGGTTTGCACCCAATTTAAATC
>UINC01001271.1_pt1 | contig 24608 bp, 19 predicted proteins | sample 5385821 | NCBI WGS metagenome assembly UINC01 (sample SAMEA4666929, study PRJEB26691) | marine metagenome | isolation source: Pacific Ocean | place: Pacific Ocean | collected 2011-10-13 | reverse complement strand
TGGCTTGTGGTGCCAGTGGTCGTGGGTTCGAGCCCCATCACCCACCCCAAAATACATAGGAAAAGAATATGAGATTCTCTTTTGGAAATAAAAATGAGGTAGAGCAAAATCTTACTATTTCAGTCGCTGCAGATGATATAGAGAAACAGGTTCAGAGTAAGCTAAATACAGCACAAAAAACGGCAAAAATTAAAGGCTTTAGGAAAGGTAAAGCTCCTTTAGATGTAGTTAAAAAAATGTATGAGCCTGAGATAAGGCAAGATGTAATTAATGACTCAGTAATCAAGAAATTTTATGAATTAGTTGAAAAGCAAAATTTAAAACCTGTTGGCCGGCCTAACTTAATACCTGAACGGATAGAAATAGAGAAAGATGTCATCTTTAAAGCAACTTTTGAAGTTTATCCGGAAATATCACTGGGTAGCTTAAGTAGGCTGAACTATACAAAAACTGTGAGTTCAGTTACCGAAGAAGACGTAAATAAAACTATAGAAAACATAAGAAAGCGGATGTGCTCTTGGGAATCGAAGGAAGGCAATGCCTCTTCAGGAGATCAAATCAAAATTGATTTTATTGGGAAAATTGAGAATGAAGAATTTGAAGGCGGCTCGGCTAAAGATTTTGTTGTAGAGATTGGATCTAAGTCAATGATTGAAGGTTTTGAAGAAGGGCTAATAGGGCTAAAAAAATCTGATAAAAAGGATTTAGATCTAACCTTCCCAGAGGATTATGGAAAAAAAGATTTAGCTTCCAAAGGTGTAGTCTTTAGTGTTGAAGTAAAAGAGGTTCTTAAACCTAAACTCCCCGCATTAAAGGAAGAGTTTTTTAAGTCCACTGGGTTAGTGGCTGAAAACTTAGAGGAGTTTAAAAAAGAAATAGAAACAAAGTTACAGGAAGATTTAGAAAATCTTATAAAAAATAAAAGTAAAGTCAGTGTTTTAGATTCAATAAGGGAAGCTAATGTCTTTGAAGTTCCTAGTGCAATGATAGAGTCAGAAGTAAACAATATGAGAGAAGATGCTGCTAGAAGAGTAGGTATGGATCCAAAGGATTTAAAAGAAGATCTTTTTCCTAAAGAAACTTTTGAAGAAGAAGCAAAGAAGAGGGTTAGTGTCGGTATAATTTTAAATAAGATAATTGAGGAAAAGAACATTAAGGCAGACGGAGAGAGGGTAAAAAAAATAATTGAAGATCGTGCTGCAATGTATAAGGAACCACAACAGGTGGTAAATTGGTTTTACTCAAATGAAGAACAACTAAGGGGCATTGAATCCATCTCTTTAGAGGAGCAAGTTGTAGAAATTCTTTTATCTGAAGCTAGCGCTGTTGAGGAGGAACTAACTTATGAAGAATGTGTCACTGGTAAGTAAGAGACTTGAATTTTTAACCTTTAGCCCAAAATAGTATTAAATAATAGGTATGAGTAGTACAAAAGACACAACTTCTATCAATCAATTGGTACCAATGGTGGTAGAGCAAACTCCGAGGGGAGAAAGGGCTTATGATATTTATTCTAGATTGCTTAAAGAGAGAGTGATCTTCTTAACAGGTCCTGTTGAAGATATTGGAGCAAATTTAGTTGTCGCCCAAATGCTTTTCTTAGAAGCAGAAAATCCTGATAAAGACATATCTCTTTACATTAATTCTCCTGGTGGTTCTGTCACTGCGGGTCTTTCCATATACGATACTATGCAGTTCATAAAACCTGATGTAAGCACGTTATGTGTTGGTCAAGCAGCTAGTATGGGTGCAGTGCTCTTAACGGGAGGCGCAAAAGGGAAAAGGCATGCTTTACCAAATTCTAGGGTTTTAATACATCAAGTAATGGGAGGCTTTCAAGGACAAGCAAGTGACATTGAAATACATGCACAAGAAATACTTTCTATTAAAGAAAAATTAAACACTATTCTTTCAACTCATTCAGGCCAAAACATAGACAAAATTGCAGAAGATAGTGATAGAGATAATTTTATGTCTCCTGAAGAAGCAGTTGAATACGGACTGATTGATAGCGTCATGAATACTAGGACTTAGAGAAATAATGGCAGATAAAAAAGACAATAACGAAGAAAAGTTACTTTTTTGTTCCTTTTGCGGTAAAAACCAAAATGAAGTAAGAAAACTAATAGCTGGCCCATCTGTTTATATCTGCAACGAGTGCATAGATCTTTGTAATGACATTATTCAAGAAGAGATAAAAGAAGCAGCCGACACTTCCGAGGAAGAGAGCTTTCTAGTACCAAAGGAAATTAAAGAAAGATTAGATGAATATGTAATCAGTCAGGAGGATGCTAAGAAGAACCTTTCAGTAGCCGTTTACAACCACTACAAAAGACTCAGAGAAGAATCTAATCAAGATGAAAAAGAAGATGTTGAGCTAACAAAAAGTAATATTTTACTGTTAGGACCAACTGGTTCTGGAAAGACATTACTAGCTCAAACTTTAGCTAGACTACTGGATGTACCTTTTACAATTGCAGATGCAACCACACTGACTGAGGCTGGGTATGTTGGAGAAGATGTCGAGAATATCATTCAAAAGCTACTTCAAAAATGTGATTACGATATTGAAAGAGCACAACTAGGTATTGTTTACATAGATGAGATAGACAAAATTTCACGTAAATCTGACAACCCCTCTATAACAAGAGATGTTTCAGGGGAAGGAGTGCAACAAGCCCTTTTAAAGTTAATAGAAGGGACAGTTGCTTCGGTTCCACCGCAAGGAGGGAGAAAACATCCTCAACAAGAGTTCTTACAAGTTGATACATCAAATATCCTTTTTATCTGTGGAGGTGCATTTTCAGGTCTTGAGAACATTATCAGGCATAGATGTGAAGAAACCGGGATTGGTTTTGGAGCCACAGTTACTTCGATCAACCAATCAGGCAAATCAGATGAACTAATTAGTAAGGTGCAACCAGAAGATCTTATAAAGTACGGTTTAATACCCGAATTTGTAGGAAGGCTTCCAGTAACCTCTACTCTCAAGGAGTTAGATGAAGAAGCTTTAGTTAAGATACTAACTCAACCAAAAAATGCTTTAACAAAGCAATTTAAACGTTTATTTGAAATGGAGGGAGTAGAACTGGATATTAGAGAAGAAGCTCTCCATGAGATTGCAAAAAAGGCAATGGAAAGAAAAACTGGTGCCAGAGGATTGCGATCAATTATTGAAAGAATTTTAATGGAAACAATGTATAAAGTGCCTTCTGAATCAAATCTACAAAAAGTAGTTCTGGATGCCTCTGTAATAGAGGGCGAGAATGAACCATTAATGGTCTATGAAAGCACGGAAGAAAAAAAGAGCGGTTAATTTTAATTTTTGAATAAAACTAAATATGTCTAATCCAAGAACAGAAAATCTACCTCTTTTACCATTAAGAGATGTGGTTATTTTTCCTTCGGTCGTAACACCATTATTTGTGGGTAGAGAAAAGTCGATTGTTGCTTTACAAGCATCTATGGCAGCGGATAAACAGATAATGCTTGTGGCTCAAAAAGATCCTCAAAAAGATGACCCCAACCTTAAAGATATTTATGAAGTTGGAACCATAGCCACAATATTACAGTTAATAAAACTACCTGACGGAACAGTAAAAGTTCTAGTTGAGGGATTCCAAAGAGCCAAACTTAATGAAATAAAAAACTATAAAGACTATTACGCTGCTGATGTAAGCCCACTTGAAGAAGAAGAAGAAACTAAAGATTTAAAAAAATATGTACCTAGTTTAAGAAAGAATTTTCAAGAATATGTAAAGGTAACAAGAAAGGCCACACCGGAAGTTTTGTCCACAGTTAATTCAATTGATTCGTTAAGTAAACTCTCTGATACTCTGGTTGGGCACTTGTCAGCTGATTTGAAGGAAAAGCAAGATATTCTTGAAACCTTTTCTCTTAAAGATAGGGCTGAGAAGATTCTTTCCCATCTGGCATCTCAATTAGATTTAACAAAAGTTGAGAAAAAGATAAGAGGGCGTGTAAAGAAACAAATGGAGAAAAGCCAGAAAGAATATTATTTGAATGAACAAATGAAAGCTCTTAAAAAGGAACTAGGTGAGCTAGATGATTCCGAAGAGGCTGAAGTTTTAGAAAAACAGATTCTAGAAGCTGGTATGTCAAAAGAAGCTGAGCAGAAGGCTCTCACTGAATTACAAAAATATAAGATGATGTCCCCTATGTCAGCTGAGGCTTCAGTGGTTAGGGGCTATATAGATTGGATTGTTAGCATTCCTTGGAAGAAAAAAAGCCGGATTCAAGGTGACCTTAAAAAGGCCAGTAAAGTTTTAGAAGCTGATCATTATGGTTTGGAAGAAGTAAAAGAAAGGATACTGGAATATCTAGCTGTGCAAAAAAGAGTTAAAAAATTAAAGGGACCAGTTCTATGTTTAGTGGGTCCACCCGGTGTAGGCAAGACTTCGTTAGGTGAGTCAATCGCCAGAGCAACTAATAGAAAATTTATAAGAATGTCTCTTGGAGGCGTAAGAGATGAGGCAGAAATTAGAGGCCACCGTAGAACTTATATTGGATCTATGCCCGGAAGAATTTTACAAAAGCTTTCTAAATCAGGAGTGAAAAATCCTCTGTTTTTATTGGATGAAGTGGATAAGATGGGAATGGATTTTAGAGGCGACCCTGCGTCTGCTTTGCTAGAAGTTCTTGACCCAGAACAAAATCATACTTTCAATGATCATTACTTAGAAGTCGATTACGATTTATCTGATGTCATGTTTGTTTGTACTGCAAACACTATGAATATTCCTCATGCCTTACTAGATCGTATGGAGATCATAAGACTGCCGGGTTATACAGAAGATGAGAAAGTAAATATAGCTGATAAATACTTAATTCCTAAACAGCTGAAAAACAATGGGGTAAAAACAACGGAATTAAAGATTACTGAAGATTCTATCAAGGATCTTATAAGGTATTTCACTAAAGAGGCTGGGGTAAGGGCTTTGGAAAGAGAGATATCTAAAATCTGTAGAAAGTTAGTAAAAAATAATTCTAATAAAAAGAAACCAAGAAAGTTAAATCTTAAACCTAACCTACTTGAAGAATATTGTGGGGTCAGAAAATTTGATTTTGGTGAAGCAGATGAAAAAGACAGGGTAGGACAAGTAACGGGTTTAGCCTGGACTCAGGTTGGAGGCGAGTTACTGACTTTGGAAGCGGCTAGTTTTGATGGCAAAGGTAAAATAATAAAAACAGGATCACTTGGTGATGTGATGCAAGAATCAATCCAGGCAGCTATGTCAGTTGTAAGATCAAGAGCGGAATCTTTAGGAATAGACCCGAGCTTTTATGAGAATCAAGATGTACATATTCATGTTCCTGAAGGCGCTACTCCAAAAGATGGGCCCAGTGCTGGAATAGGTATGTGCGTAGCCGTAGCTTCAGTTCTATCAAAAATTCCAGTAAGAGCAGATGTAGCAATGACTGGAGAAATCACACTTCGAGGCGAAGTTTTAAAAATCGGTGGGTTAAAAGAAAAGCTCTTAGCTGCTCACAGAGGTGGCATAAAGACAGTATTAATTCCACAAGGTAACGTCAGAGACTTAAAAGAAATTCCTGACAATATTAAAGATGAATTGGAAATAAAACCTGTGAAGTGGATTGATGAAGTCCTTAATCTAGTATTAACCAGTCAGCCTGTACCATGGGAAAAAGAAGAAGAAATTCCGGAAAAAATTTCATCAAAAAAGAAACAAACTTCTAAAAAGTCCTTGGGGACCCATTAATTATTAGTTAAAACCTGCTTGACAAGCTATATAGAGGGGGTTTTAATCTCCTGAACCAGTCTGTAGATTTGTAGATTACAGGCTTAGCTTAACAAGATTCGAGGAGATAAATGTGAATAAAGCCCAATTAGTAGATGCGGTAGCTTCAAGAGCTGATATGTCGAAAGCTGACGCCGGAAGATCGGTTGATGCAACTTTAAGTGCCATTGGAGGCGCTCTTTCTGGAGGAGATAGTGTTTCTCTTGTCGGTTTTGGAACTTTCAGTGTTCGTCATAGAGCAGCAAGAATGGGACGAAACCCACAAACAGGTGAAGCTATTCATATCAATGCTTCAAAATCGGTAGGTTTTAAAGCAGGAAAAGCATTAAAAGAAAGCCTTTAAAAGGTCTTTTAAAAAATAAAGAGCGCGCCTTAGTGGCGCGCTTTTTTTAGTTAATTAGTTATGGCAGTAATACAATCCATAAGAAACAATCTTTCTGGAACAGCAGCCAAGGTAGTTGTTGGAATTATTGTTGTAACCTTTGCATTGTTCTTCGGCGGAAATTATGTACTCTTTGATAATGATGCCAATGTTGTAGCTTCAGTAAACTCTAAAAAAATAGATGTGTTTGACTTGGATCTTGAAATGGCAAGGGTCCAATCAATTCTAAGTCAAAGATTTGATGACCCTGACTTTTCTATTGAAGAAGAGGCACTGAGATCCTTAGCATTGAATTCGTTAATATCTGACGCCTTAATTTTAGATTTTCTTGAACAAAATAAAGTTGAAGTGCTAGACCTGTCTGCTTACAAACTCCTTGCACAAAATGAAATTTTTCAAGAAGAAGGAAAGTTTAGCTTAGGAAAGGTAAACACCTTTGCAAGACAAAATGGATTTTTACCAGGAAAGTACATAGAAAGTATTAGCGAAGATATAGCCTTAAATTTTTGGCGAGTAGGTTTGGGAGCCAGTTCTTTCTTAACTTCAACGGAGTTAAATCAAAATATTGAATTAGCTAATCAAACGAGAGATATAACTTTTACAAAAATTAATAAAAAAGATATTGAAGAAAATATAAAAGTAAGTGAGGAAGAAATATTAAAGTTCTATACTCAGAACCCTTCCTATTTTCGTTCAGAAGAAAAAGCAAAATTAAGGTTTATAAATATTTCATTGGAAGACCTTAAAGAAAACCAATTAATACAAGAAGAAGAAATTAAGAGGGAGTATCAGGCTTATTTAGATTCTTTTGATTTAGTAGCCAGACGTTCTGCTTCGCATCTTATGATAAATATTTCTTCGGAGAGAACTAAAGAGCAAGCTCTAGATCTTGCTAACCAGATAAAGAAGAAAATAGATTCTGGTGATGACTTTACAAGCTTAGTAGAAGAATATTCTGAGGATGAAGGAACCAAGAACACAGGCGGTTCTCTAGGAATTAGCGATGGAAGTGCTTTCCCAGAAGAATTTGAATTAGCCTTAGAGCAATTGGAAGAAGGACAAGTTAGCAATCCAATTGCACTAGAAGAAAGTGTGCATTTGGTTAAGCTTACAAATTTTCAGGCCCCAATACCCGATGAATATGAATCAAGGAAAGAAGAGATAAAACAGAATCTGATTGAGCAAGCAGCAAATGCCGAATATGTAGATTCTCTAGAATTAGCTGCCGAATTAACATTTACGAATGATAGTTTAGATAGTTTGTCTCAGGAGCTAAATTTAGAAATTAAAACAAAAGACTTTTTCTCGCAGGCCGAGGCAGAAACGCCTTTTAAAGATACTGAATTGTTAAACCTCATCTTTAATGACCTTTCAATAAAGGAAGGAAATTTAAGTGAACTAATAGAAATAGATAATCAGTATGGAGTCATTTTTGAATTGGAAGATTTTCAGGAAGAGAAAACCAGAGATTTTGAAAGTGTAAAGAACCAAGCCCAAGATCTTTTAACAAACAAATTAACCGAAGAGAAGATAGAAGTGTTAAAAGCGAAATTACTAGCTGGATTAGAAGCCGGTTCTTCTTTAGAAGTCATAGCCAAGGAAAATCAATTAGCAGTAGACTCATATAAATCTATTAACAGAGACTCATCTTTGTTTACGCGAAATGTACTGTTGAAGATATTTACTGAACCTAAATCTAATATCGGGAAATCTTATTCTTACACCTCTCTGCTTAATGGAGACGAGATAATCTTTAGATTGGATAAGGTTACACAGCTAAATACTGAAGTTTCGGATGAAGAAAAAGATTCCTTAAAAGGCTTTTTTCTTGAGGAGAGGGCTGAAACTGAGTTACTTACTTTGCAGATAAGTATGCAGGAATCTTCTTCTGTAACAGTTAACTAGGGTCTTCTAATGATCCCATGGCAGTTATATTGAAGCCAGCATCCACATAGAGTGTTTCTCCTGTGATTCCACTAGCCAAGTCAGAAGCTAAAAAAGTAGCTGCATTTCCAACTTCTTCAGTGGATACATTTCTTCCCAAGGGAGCTCTATTGGCATTATAGGAAAGCATTTTTCTAAAGTTTTTAACCCCAGAGGCTGCCAAAGTCTTAATGGGTCCAGCAGAGATTGCGTTAACTCTATGACCTTCTTTGCCCAAAGACGCAGCTAAGAATCTTACACTGGCTTCTAAGCTAGCTTTTGCTAGTCCCATTACATTGTAATTAGGTATAGTTTTTTGTGACCCTAAATAAGATAAAGTGATTAGAGAGCCATTTCTCTCTTTCATAAGGTCCTTTCCTGCCTTTGCAAGAGCTACAAAGCTATAAGCACTTATATCATGTGCAATTTTGAACCCTTCTCTGGTTGTAACATCAACAAAATTTCCATCAAGTTCATTTGAAGGAGCAAACCCAACTGCATGTACTATGCAATCTAAACCATCCCAATCTTTTTTTAATTCTTTAAAAACTTGGTCAATTTCTTCATCTTTTGATACATCACAAGGAAAACAAGCCTTAGAACCCCATTCTTCAGCTATTTTCTCTACTTTTTGTTTAAATCTGTCATTTTGATAAGTAAAGGCTAAATTCGCACCATGTTTAGCCATAGAAGCCGCTATACCACTGGCTATAGAGTGTTTATTGGCAACACCTACGATTAATATATTTTTTCCTTTTAGAAGCGACATAGAATTTCCCTTAAATAGAGCAGAATAAAGCTTTTCATCATTAAAGAAGGGTTATTTAGATAAGTAAATTATATAGTATCTGGTTAAAGCTCGGTTTTATTTTTTTAATTAAGTTTTATTTCAAAATATCAAAATAACAAAAAAGTAGCAAAAATCTGATAATAAGCTACAATTCGGGCATTAATTTGGGCAAAGGCTCGGTTTGCCCTGTTTTTTAACTACTTAGAAGTTTTTAAGGGAGTTCTTATGAAAACAAGATTTTTAACAAAGACTTTAGCGTTCTCAGCTTTAGTAGCGGTGTTTTTTGCACCATCTACTTTAATAGCTGCTGATGATGACGAAGCCGATGTAGAAGAAGTAGTTGTTACTGGTTCTAGGATTAAAAGAGATTCTATTAATTCTGCTCAAGTAATTACAACAATCACAGCTGAAGATATAGAGCAAAGTCAGGCTCTAATTACAGCTGATGCATTGAGACTTTCTACTTACAATACTTTCGGTTCGAGTCCTCCAACGGCAGGTAACAGCGCTATGTCAAACACTACTATTAGTCTTAGAGGACTTGGTGGTGGAAGAACATTAGTTCTTATGGATGGCAGAAGATTACCAGGTTCACCTCATTTAGGTGGTGCCGGTGCTGCTAATATTAATATGATACCTACGGTTTCAGTTGATCGTATTGAAATACAACCAGACGGAGCGTCGGCCATTTATGGTTCTGATGCGATTGCTGGTGTGGTAAATGTGATCACTAAGAAAGGCTTTGATGGGATGGATATTCAAGTCAGAAGTGGAGATCGTTCCAGAGATGATGGCACTGAGAGTTCTCTCTCTATGCTGTTTGGATCTACCAACGAAAAAGGTTATATCACTGTTGCTATCGAGCATGATGAAAGGGATGAGATCTATCTTAAAGACAGATGGTATACAGCCGCTAGAGCTGAAGATGGTAATGGCGATGGAGTCATCGACCTTTACTTTGAAACTTTTGGCTTAAGTTGGTATTCGCAAAACTTAGCAGACCCAGTAACAGGGGATATTTTTGCTGCTCCTACTTGTCAAGGTAATATTGACGGATCAACCACTCCTTGGTGGGGAGGTGATTTTGGTGGAGCTGCTTTCGGTCAGGGTGCTACAGCTACACCTTCTTATGATGGGGCTACGCCTCAGGGTATTTGTGGATATGCTTGGGCGGATATCATGGTTCAAGATGCTGGATTGTTTAGAGATACTATTACAACCAACGTTGAACATGAAATTAACGACAGCCTAACTTTATACAGCAGGGCTACTTTCGTAAGAAATGAGTCAGTAGGTCGTTATGCACCTCCTGCTGCAAGTTATCCAGGTATTTTGCCTACAGATCCTGCAAACCCTTTTGATGTAGCAGTTACGGGTTACTGGAGATGGACAGGAATCGGAAACAGAGGCATGCACTTTGTTGACCAGGCTTCTGATTGGGTAGGAGAACTTACATGGGATGCAGCAGATAATGTTGAAGTTTCATTGAGTCACCAAGTAAATAAATTTTACGGCACTGACATAGGTAGGTATTACTTAGACTATGCTGGTCTTGCTTCAAACTTATATTACGAGACTCCTTTTGGATCAGAAGATGGTCTTTATGCTTTATCAGCAACAACCGTTGTTGAGTATGACAACCATTATGAAAAAACTGACATAATTGCCCAGATCTCGGATGTCTTTGAACTCCCCGGAGGTCCTGTAGATATAGTTGTGGGCTATGAAGGTTTTGACAATATTTATTCCGCTCAATATGACAAACACTCTGAAGGTGGTTATGTTGGTGGTTCAGCTGGTAATTCAGGAGGCGGAAGCAGGGCAGTTGATTCTTACTTCGGTGAGATTTTACTTCCTGTGATGGCTGGTCTTGAGTTAAATGCTGCGGTCAGGAGTGACGATTACGATGACGTTGGAAAAGCTGATTCTTTCAAAGTTGGAGTACTTTGGGAAGGAAAGAAAGGCACCATGGTTAAGTTTAATGTTGGAGAAGGTTTCAGAGCTCCGACAATGGATACTCTTTACGGAGTAACAACTTTCAGTGCTAATACAGCAACTGACTACTTAGCTTGTGCTAATGCTGGAATTTCACAAAGTGGTTGTGCTTCTAAGCAGGTATCAACTTTGATAACCTCTAATCCCAACCTTGCAGCTGAAACCTCAGATTCGACTACTTTCAGTATTTCGCAAGACTTGGGTGAGTTAACACCTGCATTAAATAATGTTAGTGTAAGATTAGATTGGTACAACATTGAGATGACAGATCTAATTTCATCTGTATCGACTCAAGATGTACTTTATTCTGATTTCACTAATGGGAATCTATTAACTAGTAACTATGAGTATTACGCTTCTGGTGGCCTTACTAATGATGGATCGGCTGCTGGTGCACCTGTAGGTACTGGTACTAGTTCGACTTGTCCTGAAGGAGCAGCTTACTATAAGAGAATGGGTGTATCACCTGCTCTTTATACGATTAGAAGTTGTGCTAATGGCAGAATAGATTACGTTGGTGCGAGTTATGCTAACCAAGGAAAATTCGAAGTAGAAGGTTATGATTTCTTTGTAGATTACTCTGTCGAACTGGGCGGTGGTGATCTTGACTTTACTTTGGAATACTCTCACATAGAAGATTATGGTGGAGCTCCATTCATTGGTAGTGAAGCGCATCAGAATAACGCTGGGTTTAACGGCGCGCCTCAAAACAGATACAACCTTCACTTGAACTACACTTGGGGTGATTATGGAATAGGAGTAACCAATCGTCATATTGGTGACTTCGCCTTCAACGCTGATTGTGCTTCTAGTGAAGAAGGTGGCCTTTGTACTAAGGAAGGTCCTTATCAGGACAAATATGACACTATTGATATTCAAGCCAGAGCTGACTTCGGTAAGTATGGCACGATTAGCATAGGTGTTATCAATGCTTCTGATAAAGATCCTTTACCTGATAAAGGTGGTGTGAACTATGATGTTTATACTGGTCTTTATGACAACAGAGGTAAAATGACCTACGTTAGATGGAAGCTTAGTCTGTAATCTCAGACAAACAAAAAAGGGCGATTTTATCGCCCTTTTTTTTATGGGCTAAGTCTGTCTAAATTAAAATTTATAAGTGATAAAATAGACAGCTTCTCAACCAAAAAATATTTCTATTTAATGAAAAAAATACACATTGCCTATTTACTTTTAATGGTGTTCTTAAGTGCTTGCGGTGGAACAGAGTCAAAAGTAGATTCCGCACTTGCAGACCAGATCCTTTATTTTGGCAATGGCACTGAACCAAAAGATTTAGATCCTCACACGGTGACGGGTGTTCCTGAAAGTCATATTTTAATGGCCTTGTTGGAAGGTTTGGTTATGCGACATCCGGAAGGGCTGGATCCTTTACCTGCTGTAGCTGAAAATTGGACTATATCTGAAGACGGAAAAACCTATATCTTTAATCTAAGGGAAAATGCTATCTGGTCTAATGGCGACCCTGTGACTGCTTCAGATTTTGTTTGGGCTTGGGAAAGAATGCTCTCACCTTCACTGGGATCTAAGTATCCAGATATGCTGTATGACGTAGTAAATGCTGAAAAATTTAATAAAGGAATTATCACTGATTTTGCAAAGGTAGGCGTTAAGTCTTTAGGAACAAAAAAATTATCAGTTAAATTAAAGAATCCTGCCCCTTATTTCCTTGGATTATTAGCTCATTACACCACCAGGCCTGTGCACAGACCCACCATAGAGAAATTTGGAGAAATAGACACCATTGGAAGTAAATGGACACGCCCAGGAAATTTTATTGGAAACGGTCCCTTTACCCTAGAAGATTGGCAATTAAATAAAGTACTTAAAGTAAAGAAAAATAACCTTTATTGGGATGCAAATAGAGTTAGGTTAAATGGAATACATTTCTTTCCTGTAGATAATGCAACCAGAGAAGATTTGATGTTTAGAAATGGTCAGCTTCATGTCACTTCTACTGTGCCATTAGAAAAAATAGAAGTTTATTCAAAACAATACCCCGAACTTATTCATATTGATCCTTATTTTGGAACTTATTATTTAAGGATAAATGTTAAGAAAGCTCCTTTTGATAATAAGCTTGTAAGAAAAGCCTTATCCTTATCAATTAATAGAAAAGAAATAGTCGAAAAAGTTGCTAAGGGTGGTCAAATTCCAGCCTTTTCTTTCACGCCACCCGATCCAAACAGTTACTATCCTCCGACCTCTTTAAATTTTGATCCTAAATTAGCTCAATCTTTGCTTCAAGAAGCAGGAGTTTCTCAAGAAAAACTTCCTGCCTTTGAGTATCTTTATAACACTAGTGAAGGACACCAGAAATTAGCTCAGGCTTTTCAGCAGATGTGGAAGCAGAACTTAAATATTGATGTAGAGCTTGCTAATACGGATTGGAAGGTTTACTTATCTAGACAGAATATAGGTGATTACACTATAGCCAGAGCAGGGTGGATAGGAGACTACCCAGACCCCAAAACCTTTCTAGATATGATGGTTACAGATCGAGGTAATAATCAGACTGGTTGGTCAAATGATGAATACGATAATCTGTTAATCGAGGCTGCACAAAGCACTTCGCAAGAAGAGCGATTTAAACATTTTTATAAAGCTGAAAAGATTTTAATGGATGAATTGCCTATAATTCCTATCTATACATACACTCGTGTATATATGTTAAATCAGGATGTAAAAGGTTGGAGTCCAAACTTACTTGATTCTCATCCTTACCAATTTGTTTATCTAGAGAGATAATCTTTAAAAATGATTTCTCTCATTCTTAGACGCCTAGGAACAGCAATACCAGTTTTGCTTGCTGTAATAACCCTAACCTTTGTTATGGTTCATTCAGCACCAGGTGGACCTTTCGATGAAGAAAAAGCAGTCTCACCAGAAGTCCTGGTTCAATTAAATGAGAGGTATAACTTAAATGAGCCACTAGTGGTTCAATACTTTGATTATCTAGGTAATGTTTTACAAGGTGATTTTGGTCCTTCTTTTAGGTATCCAAGTAGGTCAGTAACTGAACTCATTTCTATTGGACTACCTATTACATTTGAGCTTGCATTGTATGCAATATTATTTGCTTTAATGCTGGGGATCATTGCAGGAGTAATAAGTTCATTAAGACCTAATACAGCTTATGATTATATTCCCATGACTATAGCAATGGCAGGAATTTGTATTCCGTCTATTGTTTTAGGTCCTTCTTTAACTCTAATTTTTGGTATACAGCTTAACTGGCTTCCTGTAACAGGCTGGGGAGATATTCCTGGAGATAAAGTCTTACCTACCATTACACTCGGAACTGCTTATGCAGCGTACTGTGCTCGATTGACTAGAGGAGGAATGCTAGAAATCCTTAATCAAGACTTTATTAGAACTGCTAGAGCTAAAGGATTGAGTGAATTTAGAGTAGTGGTAGTTCATGCGCTTAGGGGAGGCTTAACTCCTGTCATAGCATTTTTAGGACCAGCTATGGCAGGTTTATTGGCTGGTTCCTTTGTAGTTGAAACTATCTTCGGTATCCCAGGATTAGGGAGATTTTACGTAGAAGCAGCTTTTAATAGAGATTACACAATGATACTAGGTACTTCTATTTTCTTTTCTTGTTTGATCATTTCTTTCAATTTGTTGTCTGACCTTGTTGCAGCAAGCCTTAATCCCAAACTAAGAGATCAATGAATACATCTGAATCAAGTCTGATCAAGAAAGCTTTCGATAGATTGGTTTCTAATAAGTTGTCTCTCTTCGGTGGGATTTATATTTTATTACTCGTAGTGTTGGCGATCTTTACACCCTTGATAGCTCCATATGATTATGCTTACCAAGATTTAAACTTGGGTCCTTCTGGACCTTCAGCAGAACATTTATTAGGAACGGATACATTAGGTAGGGATCTTCTGACCAGAATGATGTACGGCAGCAGAATTTCATTGATGGTTGGCTTTTTAGCAACCATGGTAGCTTTAGTGATAGGAGTTTTGTGGGGAACTATTGCTGGTTTTGCAGGAGGAAGAACGGATGCAATTATGATGAGGATCGTTGATGTTCTTTACGGTATACCATTTATTATCCTGATTATCCTATTGATGGTTATTTTTGGAAGAAACCTTGTGCTCCTATTCATGGCCATAGGTGCCGTGGAATGGTTAACCATGTCCAGAATAGTTAGAAGTCAGGTAATGAGTCTAAGTCAGCAAGAGTTCGTTTTATCTGCTGAGGCTATGGGAGTCTCCAAGAAAGATATTATTTCAAGACACTTGATACCTAATGCCATTGGGCCTGTAATTGTTTATGCAACATTAACCGTTCCTCAAATAATGCTGTTAGAAGCATTCTTAAGTTTTCTTGGACTGGGAGTTCAAGCACCCATGAGTTCTTGGGGACTTTTAATAAGAGACGGAGCCGTATCAATGGAAGAGTATGGGTGGTTGTTAATATTTCCTTCCCTTGCTTTTTCTTTAACACTTTTCTCTCTTAACTTCATTGGGGATGGATTAAGAGATGCATTAGATCCTAGAACAGGTCCAAATTAAAGTTAACTATCTACCCCAGCTTCCAAGATTATTTTGATCACTTGACCTGGATATATCCTTTCAGGACTTTTGAGCTCATTCCATTTTTGTAGTTCTTTTACTCCGATACCAAATCTTGCACCAATCCTAGACAAGGTATCTCCAGATTTAACTGGATAAAGTAAGGTTCTGGTCTTTTTATTTGGCGTCTTACCCCTAACTCTCTCATACTTTGAAAAGATTTTAATCTCTTGTCCAATTTGCAAGGGCGTAGTTAAGCCTAAATCATTCCATAAAGAGATATCTTGAATAGTCACACCAAATTTTTTCGATATTCCCCAGAAAGTATCTCCTTTTACAACCTCATAAGTCCTGGCTTTAGGAACAAAAGTTTTAGCCCAAGCAGGGCCTCTGGGTACCATGATTTCTTGACTAGCGTAAATTATGTCGCTATCCATTTGATTAATTTCCATCAAGACGGGTACTTCAATGCTGTATTGCTTAGCTATTCCAGTAAGCGTATCACCTCTTTTTATTTTATATCTATCCCATTGGACAAGTTCCACCTCTTCAAGTGACGAAAGTTGGATTAGAAATCTATCTGCTACTCCTGTAGGTAGAAGCAAATAATGGGGACCGCTTGGGTCGGTAGCCCATTGACTAAAACCTGGATTTAATTCGTATATGGCTTCAGGTGTCATCCCAGCGAGATCAGCTGCTTGCATTAGATCTACCTGACCAGGCGTTTCTATTTTTGTGAAATAAGGTCTGTTTGCAATTGATGGTAATGTCACTCCAAAACCAGATGGATCTTTAATCAGTTCACACAAGACCAATAACTTAGGAACGTAGGCTGAAGTTTCTTTTGGTAGTCTTAAAGACCAAAAATCGGTAGCCATACCTTTTCTTTTATTTTCTCGGATGGCCCTATTTACTCTGGCGGGGCCTGCGTTATAGGCTGCTATTGCTAGCAACCAATCATTATCAAATTTCTGATGTAAATATATTAAGAAGTTAAGGGCAGCTTCTGTTGAAGCTATTACATCTCTTTTTCCGTCATACCACCAATTAGTTTTTAAACCCCATTCCCGTCCAGTCGCCGGTAAGAATTGCCATATACCTGTAGCCCCATAAAGTGATTGTGCATAAGGATCAAATTCACTTTCAACAAAAGGAAGTAAAGCTAATTCAACGGGTACACCTAATTCTTCAGCACGTTTTACAGTATGAAATAAATAACGTTGTCCGGATTTACTTAACCTATTAACTGCATGTTGGTTCTTTACAAATCTGTTTCTATACCTGTCTGTATCTTCATAGCTTTCAGGAATAGCGAAAGTTAGGTCATCTCTTATTCTTTCCCACAGATCAAATGGTTCTCGATCTATAGCTACTTCAACTATATTGGGAGAAGTTGCCGCAAGGTCATTATTGTCAACGAGAACTAGATTTTTTGACTCTAAGTTCACGCAGCCGATCAAAAAACCAAAAATTAATATTGAAATCCTTTTACTCATTTTTTCTATTAGAAACTATTTTTCATCAAAAATTTATGCCAAATGTATACTACAATTAAGTTTAAAACTATATGAACCGCATAGAAATTTTCACAGACGGCGCCTGTAGAGGCAATCCTGGTAAAGGAGGCTGGGGTGTCATGATTAGGTCAAATGGGCTAGAAGAATCCCTATATGGGGGTGATATTAGTACCACTAATAATATCATGGAGTTAACCGCAGCAATTAAAGCATTAGAGCACATACCTGAAAATTCTAACGTGGTTCTCACAACTGATTCCAAATACGTTATGCAGGGAATTACAGAATGGATCAAGAACTGGAAAACAAGAAACTGGAAAACAGCATCAAAAAAGCCCGTTCTTAATAAAGAATTGTGGAAAAGGTTGGATAACTTAACTAACCTGCATTCTGTTGAGTGGAAATGGGTAAAAGGCCATAGCGGACACAGAGAGAATGAAATTGCTGATCAGTTAGCTAATAAGGGCATAGATGAGATTTAATTATGGTTAGGCAAGTTGTTTTAGATACAGAAACTACGGGTATTGATTTTAAATCTGGTCATAGAGTAATAGAAATTGGCTGTGTAGAAATTATAAATAGAAAATTTACTGGTTCTGAGTATCAAACTTATTTGAATCCTGACAGAGACATTGACGAAGGTGCCGCTAAAGTGCATGGTCTTACTCTAGATTTTCTTCAAGATAAGCCGCGTTTCATTGATATAGTTGATGAGTTCTTAGAATTTATTAAAGACAGCGAATTATTGATACACAACGCTGAATTTGATGTGGGCTTTTTAAATAACGAATTAAAGTTAATCCCAGGGAAAAATTCATTGATAGACCAAATGACTGAAAAGATTATCGATACTCTTCAAATAGCAAGAGAAAAACATCCCGGTCAAAGAAATAGTCTAGATGCTTTAGTACAAAGGTATGAAGTAGGAGGATACGATCGTGAATATCATGGTGCTTTATTAGATTCAAAGATTTTGGGAGATGTGTATCTAGCCATGACTGGAGGCCAAAGCAATCTACTTTTTGAGCATAAAAGTAAGAGTTCAGGTACATCGCAAAGGGAAAAGAAAAAGAAAGTTACTAATGGTAAAAATAATAACTCTCTACTCACTAAACTTAGCGAATCAGAAGAAAAAAGGAATTTAGAGTATTTAAAGAAAATGCAAGAAGAGACGGGTACTAAACCCATTTGGCTGAAGAATAAATGAGTAAGATTGTTGGTAGATTTGCACCTAGTCCTACAGGGTTATTGCACCTTGGAGGAGCAAGAACAGCGCTCTTTGCCTGGCTTTTCTCTAAAAGCTTAGGAGGAGATTGTCTTTTACGCCTAGAAGATACTGACTCTGAAAGATCTGAACAAAAATATACAGATTCGATCATAAACAGCTTTAAGTGGATGGGTATTGAGTTTGACCAAGAACCTGTATACCAATCTAGAAATAAAGATAACCATTTAGAAAAAGCTCAAGAACTAGTGAATAAAGGAAAGGCTTATTATTGTGATTGCTCTCCTGAAAGATTGAAGAAAATTAGAGAGGAGCAACAAAAGAAAAGAGAAAAGCCTAAATATGATGGCAAATGCAGAGAGCTAGGTTTAGAGAAAGGGCCCAATACAGTTATTCGTTTTAAAAACCCTGAATCCGGTTCAGTTACTTTTAAAGACTTAGTAAGAGGTCAGATGGAAGTGGCTAATAAAGAGTTAGATGATCTAATTTTAGTGAGAAGTGACGGAAGTCCTACTTACAATCTATGCGTCGTTGTTGATGATTTAGACATGAATATTAGTCATGTTGTTAGAGGAGATGATCATATTAACAATACCTTTAGACAAATAAATATCTTCAAAGCTCTGGAAGAATCTGTTCCTATTTATGGACATGTACCAATGATCCTTGGTGAGGATGGTAAGAGAATGTCTAAAAGGCATGGGGCAGTGAATGTACTTGATTATAAAGATTTGGGTGTTCTGCCTGAAGCATTTCTAAATTACATAGTGAGATTGGGTTGGTCTTATGGAGATCAAGAGATGTTTGGACTTAAAGAATTGATACAAATATTTAAGGATGGAAAATTAAACAATTCCCCAGCATCTTTTTCTTACGAAAAGCTACTTTGGTTTAATAGAGAATATTTTTTAAAGATGGAGAACAAGACTTTACTTGAACTGCTTGTTCCGACTTCAAACCAATTTGAGCAAGATGATTACTCCACCAAGGTTATTAATTTAATAAAAGAAAGGTGTTCCTTGCTTTCAGAATTTGAAAATGAAGGAAGTTATTTTTATGACGACCCAATAGCTATAGACAGCAAGGATGCTAGTAAAGTATTTACTGAACAAGCTATAGTAATCTTAAAATTTTTAGTTGAAGGTTTTAAAGAACTTACAAAGTGGCAAGTTGAAGACATAAAGAATTTATTTAATGAGGTTATGGAAAAGAATGAAGTAGGGATGGCTTCAATAGGAAAACCGCTAAGATTAGCTATAACGGGAAGGATGAATTCTGCTTCTGTTGATGAAACCTCTTTAGTTCTAGGAAAAGATAAGGTTATAGAGAGAGTAGAAGAAGTAATAAAGAGTTACTCATAAATTTTCTCAAGAAATTCATCTATAGCCTTCCAAGTTTCATTTCGAATATCATTTTCTTCCATTAACAATTCATGTTTTCCATTAATACGAGATATGGAGCTATTTGGTATTGAATTGCAAATTAATTCATTTTTGCCTGCATCTACCAAAATATCTTTACCGGCACTCAACAAAAGAACTGGTTTAGTTATATTTTTTCCCCAATCCGGGTAATTGAATTCTTCGGTTCTTTTAAAGGCTTCATCCACCCATCCAAAACTTAGACCTTTAACTGCTAAATCTGGGCACTTAGAAATAAGTCTAAAGGTTCTATCAAATCTGTACTTATCACTGGTAAGATTATTCTGCTCAAAATCTTCTTCTAGCCAACCTTGTTTTTTATCCCAATTAGGGGGAGAAAGAGGTAGCCTTTTTAGCCAAGGAAGTAAGAATACGATCAATTTTGTTAGACGCTTAATCCAGATATTAACTTTCATAGTCAGCATAGGTGCACAAAGAATTAAAGCCCGATAATTATTCTCATGCTTAGTGAAGTTTGTTGCTAATAAGCAACCGCCCATTGAATGACCAAAGCCTATCCAGGGCGTGGGGCATATATGTTTATAAACCTTTTCGATAATCGCTTCAAAATCTTTATCGTATTCATTAAAGCTATCTATGTGACCTAACCTAATGTTATTCGAAGTTCGATCTGATAAACCCTGTCCTCGCCAATCCATGGCTACTACACAAAATTCTCTATCTATAAACTCTTGAATAACTTCATAATATTTTTCTATAAATTCTGTTCTGCCTGATTGAAGAAGAATAGTCCCTTTATTAGACTCTTGATTCCATAAGGCTATTCTTATTTTTTTATTATCATAAGTCTGAACATAAAAACTGTTTGGGGCTGAAGGACAACTAAAATCATCAAGTTCAATTAATGGAGCCTTTTCATGATTATTGATAAATGATTCTTTGTCGTCCACAATTACATTCTATAACCTATTAGAGAAACCATTGAATAAGGAAATACTAAAAAGCATAGTTTTCTTTTGCTTGCTGCTTATTTTAAGCAGGCTAATTCCACATCCTCCAAATTTTACTCCTTTGATAGCAGGCGCAATTTTTCTTCCTTTTTTAATTAAGGATAAATGGCTAATTACTTGCTTACCTATTCTTTGTTTACTTATTTCAGATTTTTTCCTTGGTTTTCATACAGTTATGATTTGGACATACGGTTCTTTCTTCCTTATTGGACTTATGACTTCTCAATTTTCAAGTACTAAATTAACCTCACTAATTGGACTAAGTTTATCGGGTCCCACGTTATTCTTCTTAATTACAAACTTTGGAGTTTGGCTGGGGTCTTCTATTTACAGCCAAGATATTCAAGGCTTAGTGCAATGTTACATCTTAGCTTTACCTTTTTACGCCAGCAGTTTGTCCGCCACTTTATTATTTGCAAACCTATTCTATTTTTGCCGTCAATTCTTTATTAATAGAGGTTTATCTAACCAAGTTTAAAAATGTCAGAAGATCTTTATTTAGAACAGTTAAAACTCGGTCCCATGGAAAACTTTATATATATCTTAGGATCTAAGAGCACACGAGAAGTAACTTTAATTGACCCAGCTTGGGAGATAGATCTTCTCTTTAAACACCTTGAAGAGAATGACTTAAAACTTTCTTCGATCCTAGTTACACACTACCATCCTGATCACATTGGAGGTGGCATGATGGGTCAATCAATACCAGGCATAGCAGAAATTATGGCGAAGCAGCCAGTTAAGATTTACGTAAATAAACACGAAGCTGAAGGTGTTAAGAAGGTAACGGGAGTTTCAGATTCTGATCTACAATTAGTCGATTCAGGTGACCATCTTCAAATTGGTGAGAATGATATAGAGTTCTTGCATACCCCGGGACACACACCGGGTTCACAATGCTTCAGCGTAAATAAGAATCTGGTTTCAGGAGACACTCTGTTTATCAATGGATGCGGTCGTGTAGACCTGCCTGGATCAGATTCTGACCAGATGTATCACAGTTTGCAGCACCTTTGTTCGTTACCAGATGACACGATTCTCTATCCTGGGCATCACTACAGCGAAGAGAAATCAGCTAGTCTAGCTGAGACAAAGAGTCAAAATGTCTATTTAAATATCTCTGATATAGATCGTTGGCGACAAATTATGGGGTGAGGTTATGGAATACGAAGAAATTATTTATGAAACCAAGGACGCTGTTGCTTTAATAACTTTAAACAGACCCGATAAGCTCAACGCCTGGACTCCAAGAATGTGTGAAGAACAAGCACATGCCATTGAGCAGGCTAATGCAGATAGTTCAATTGGCTCGATCATTATGACTGGTGCAGGAAGGGGGTTTTGTGCCGGTGCTGACATTGGGGGTACCTTTCAAACACGACTTGATGGAGAGGATCCAGGAAACGATACCGCTGGAGGTTCCGGAGGAATGCCAGCCGGAGTAGACTGGATCAGTATTGTAAGAGAATCTAAACCAATAATTGCTGCTGTAAATGGAGCGGCAGTAGGAATTGGAGTCACTATGATTCTTCCTTTTGACATGATTGTGTGTTCAGACAAAGCAAAATTTGGCTTTGTGTTTATTAAGATGGGAATTGTTCCAGAACTAGCTTCTACTCATTTTTTAGTCAGTCGTGTGGGCTGGGGTAGGGCTAATGAAATGATGCTTTCTGGCAGCCTGTATTCAGGAAAGGAAGCTTTTGATTACGGCCTAGCTGAGTATGTAGTTAATGAAGATGAACTACTAGATAAATCTTTTGAGTTGGCCAATTTATTTTCTGAAAACCCAGACACACAATTGAGAATGACTAAGAGACTTCTAACTGAAAATGCTGTTACAACTGATATCAAAGCAGCTGAAGAACTAGAAACAAAGTTACTACAAGAGTGTTGGGAGCGAGAGGAACACGCTGAAGCGGTCAGCGCTTTTATGGAAAAAAGAAAGCCAAAATTTAGGTAAAAAAAGGGGTCAAAAATAACCTAAAAAAAGTTAAAAAAAAGGGTTGTATTTTTTTCCTATAAGAGTAATATCACTAGACCAATTTAACCGACCTGGAACCAACTCGAGACGAGAAAAGGAGAGAAAAATTGGTTAGAGAACGAAAGGCGAAAAGCTCTAAAAGTAAAGCTAGCAAAAAAAACTTTTAGACCACCAAGATAAAAAGAGAAATTTATCAAGGAAGCTAAGAAAAAAGACTCAAACTTAGACACTTTCGAACTCGAACTAAACAGAGCCTCGGCTCTGTTTTTTTATGTCTAAAACTTTTAAAAGTATTAGAATTAATTATGGCTAAAAATCTACCTCTATTTTTAAACGGAGACTTTGTAGAAAGTAAATCTAAGAAAACTCTAGAAGTTAAAAACCCTGTGTCACAAGAAATACTTTGTCATGTTCCTTGTGCAACTAAAAAGGAAATAGATCAATCTATTTTAAGTGCTTCCACAGCATTTAACACCTGGAAAGAAACACCTCCCCCTGAAAGAGCTAGGCTAATGATGACCTACCAATCTCTTCTTAAACAACATCAAGATGAGATTGCTGAAATTTTAAGTAAAGAAAATGGTAAAACACTTGAAGATGCAAAAGGAGATGTTTGGAGAGGCATTGAAGTTGTTGAACAGGCGGCTAATATCCCTTCACTTTTGATGGGAGAAACTCTTGAAAATGTAGCTCAAGAAATTGATTCATATAGCTATCTACAACCTTTAGGAGTGTGTGTTGGTATAACCCCCTTTAATTTTCCTGCCATGATTCCTTTATGGATGTTTCCTTTAGCAATAGCTTGTGGGAACGCTTTTATTTTAAAACCAAGTGAACAGGATCCGATGACTCCCAATCGGTTGGCAGAACTATTTTCGGAAGCAGGAGCTCCCAAAGGAATTCTTCAGGTAATACACGGTGACAAAGAACAAGTGGATCATTTATTGACGCACCCCGATATTAAAGCAATTTCTTTTGTAGGTTCAGTTCCAGTTGGTCAGCAAGTGTATAAAAAAGGAACAGAAAATCTAAAGAGGGTTCAGGCTTTAGCAGGAGCTAAAAATCACTTAGTTGTTATGCCAGATGCTGATAAAGAAAGGACAGTTGAGAATCTAGTTGGAGCTTCATTAGGAGCAGCCGGCCAAAGATGCATGGCTATAAGTGTTGCTATATTTGTTGGCAAATCTAAAGAGTGGATTAAAGATCTGAAAGAAGAGATGCAAAAAGTAGTGCCTGGGCCATGGGATTCACCTAAGTCTGGTTTTGGTCCCATTATTAGTAAAGAAGCTAAAGAGAGAATTTTATCTTTGATAGATACTGGAAAGTCAGAGGCAGATTGCCTTCTTGATGGAAGCAATTATGAAGTTAAAGAATTTCCAGAAGGTAACTGGATTGGGCCAACCCTTTTCTCTAATGTGCCTACAGATTCTTCTATCTATAAAACTGAAATTTTTGGTCCAGTCCTATTAGCTATGAATGTTGATACTCTAGATGAGGCAATATCAATAGTTAATTCAAATCTTTACGGTAATGGAACTTCTATTTTTACTGAATCTGGCAGTGCAGCCAGAAAATTTAGGCACGAAGTAGAGGTTGGTCAAGTTGGAATTAACATACCTATTCCAGTGCCTTTGCCTTTCTTTTCATTCACTGGTTGGAAAGGTTCCTTTTACGGTGATTTACATGCCTATGGAAAACAAGCTGTTCGCTTTTATACAGAAACTAAAACCATAACGGAACGTTGGTTTCAAGGAGGGGGCAGTGAGGGTAAAAATCTTACTATCAAGTTAAAATAAGTACTCGTGGGGCTATAGCTCAGCTGGGAGAGCACTTGCGTGGCACGCAAGAGGTCGTCGGTTCGATCCCGACTAGCTCCACCACCTAATCAAATTTGGAAAAATTCATAAATCTGTTATAAATAGAAAGGTGAAAAGATTACTAATAATTCTTAGTCTCCTTATAACTAATCAAGGAATTGCAAACACAACCGATGAAGAAAATATCCTCGCTCGCAAAGCTTTAGAATACCAAAAAGCAGATCAATTAATTGGATGGATTGATTCTAGAAGC
>UINC01001270.1_pt1 | contig 24643 bp, 18 predicted proteins | sample 5385821 | NCBI WGS metagenome assembly UINC01 (sample SAMEA4666929, study PRJEB26691) | marine metagenome | isolation source: Pacific Ocean | place: Pacific Ocean | collected 2011-10-13 | reverse complement strand
AATATGAAATGCTGGTTCGGGGTATGCTTTTCGCATGCGATTTCAGCTTGGAAGAGGTTCAAGGCGCAGTACTTAGTTCTGTTGTTCCTGAACTGACAGATGTTTTTTTTAGTCTAATCGACAATTTGATTGCTCAACCACCCATCAAGGTCAGCCACGAACTAAATTTTGGTATTGAAATCAACACTGAAGTACCAGCAAGGGTCGGTCAGGACAGACTGATTAACGCCTTAGCAGCATACCAGCAATATAATACTTCGCTGATAATTGTTGATTGCGGAACAGCCACTACTTTGGATGTGGTCACAGCAGAAGGGATTTTTGAAGGTGGAGTGATTTGTCCGGGATTGTTGATTTCTGCAGAAGCACTATTTTCTAGGGCAGCCCAGCTGTTTCAGGTAAATCTTGAGATACCAGAAAATTTGATCGGAAAAAACACCGCAGATAGCGTTAAGTCAGGTCTCATTTATGGTTATGGAGGAATGGTTGATTCGTTGATTAATAAATTAACAAAAGAAATAGTACAACAGGGCCAACCACATCCGACTGTTGTCATTACTGGAGGCTTGGCGAAGAAAATTTTGCCGATTTTGCCACACGTTATTTTTCATGATGATTTGACGTTACGTGGTTTATACCTTTTCCATTTGATGAACAAACCCGTTGAAAATGAGAAACAGGTATGACGCGAAAACAAATTTTTTCAAGTCACCAAAAAACATTTCATTAGAAGTGCAACATGGCAGAAGAAAAAATTGACGGACTGGAGGGTCTGGACGATTTTGGTGACGATTTTGGTGAACAGCTTGACTCTTTCATGGAAAGTGATGGAGAAGATGAAGGCGATAGTGAGTTGGACTCATTTTTCGAAGATCTCTCTACAATCGACGATCTTGAAAGTGATGATGACGATAGTGAAGTTGCAGAAGCTAAAATCGATGAAGGAAATGATGATGATGACGAAGTTGACGAAAAAAATGATGATGATGATGATGATCTAAAGGAGGAGGAAGTCAGCTACGAGGCTGAAGAAAAGCATGCGGAAAAAGTAAAAGAGAAGAAAGTAAAAAAAACAGCCTCTGCTAAAGGCTTTCCTTTAAAGGGAACTATTATTTCCAGCATTACTGGATTGATTTTGGGAGCCATCACAATAGCAGTTCTTTACTTTTTAGCCATTCCTTCTGAAACTCCATTGCCTGAAACTGTGGTGGAGCTGACGAATAAAATGATGACGAAGAAAAAGAAGACGAAACTGGCAATTGAGAAGATGAATGATACGAAGGACAGCAAGCCAAAACCTGAGAAAACAAAACCTAAACCCAAAACTAAAAAATTATCTTATCTTATTCAAGTTGTTTCCTGCATTTCCCAAGAATGCGTGGATGAAAGCCGTCTTCAATTAAGTAGCTTAGGGTTTAAATCTCGAGTCAGGACCACCAGTGTAAGTTCAGGAATAGCAGAGGTACTTTCCTCAAAGGTTTTGGGAGATGAAGATTCAGCTATAATGGTAAAGAAAATAAACTCCAATAACCCGCTGGCAGGACACGCTTATCGCAAATCAGTAAAAAACGGGTTCCTAGTTTCTTTGGGTATGTTTCCAGATCTCGAGACTGCTAACAGAGTGAGAACTTACTTAAACCAGGCTTTTAAGAAGCAAATTTTCTTTAATATTCAACGTTCTACCCAAAAAATACGCTATCAGAAAATACAAATTGGTGAATTCAAGTCTAAGAAAGACGCTGAGAATTTAAGCAACAGACTGAAACAGAACAACCCCGATTTTCAAGGTGCTTTTGTAATATCAGTAGTAAAACAGTAAAGATCCTGGAGATGGATAACAACCCAAATAAATCTTAACCGACATTGGCATAGACAAAATTGCTACTTATTCCTGTGAAGTCAATTTTAGTTTGCTTTTTCTTTTTTTTCAAATAGAGTCAATGCAAAGAATATTTGTATAAGCCTAAATTAATGGAACTATAATGGGACTAAGTTGGACGCTTGTCTTTAGTGTGCTGGGCATTGGATTCATAATTATTCCAGGAATTGTTTTTTTGACTAACATTAGTCGGATTCGCAAAGAGGAAGCACAGTAAAACACTTTCTTCACATATTCGGAAATATCTAAATTTCCTTTCCCAGACTCAGGGAAACATTTCTTTCAGCCTTCCCACTCCATGTTTTGAAGGCATCCTGCCCTTTTCGAATCTGCACGATAAATCACGCTGCACGAGTTGTCGTATAATTGTCAGCTAATCTTCATTGAGAGTGACTTTGAAAAAAAGACTACGTTTGATGCAGATTAAAAGCAGTTCCTCATTTTCTTGTATTTTGAGTGTCGGCAGTCTTTCAGTATCATTGTTGTTGATTTCTTTAAGCTCACTTTACGCAGAAGAACCTACCCACCCTCCCAAACAGTTGTTCCCTCACTCATTACAGAGCTTTTCCACGGGGAAACAATCAAAAGACAAACCAATATTTTCGCCCACAAAAAACAGCTATGCTGTTGTAAATGCTTCAGCATTAAATTTACGTTCCGGACCCAGTACCAATAATCCAGTGATAAAAGTGCTTCTTGAGGGCACACATATTTTATCCTTGTCTTCTCCAAAACAATTTTGGCTGAAAGTTCGAATCCCTCACGACATAAAAGGGTGGGTAGCTCGGAAATACATCAAGTTTTATCGGCCAAGACCTTTGCTGGATTTTACAGGAAAAATTGACTCAATGCCCTTTACTTCAACGTTGGAAGCTAGCATTATTCATTACATGAAAGAAATGTATGATCAAAAAAGATTGAAGCCTCCAGACAAATTATCCATCGTCGTACAAGACATGACAACTGGAGCTTTGGTGGTATCTATACGCCCGAGACAGAGTGTAAAATCTGCTAGCACCATAAAGGTTCCCATACTTCATGCTTACATGATTCAGCGCTTTCGCGGGAACATAAAAGACCCTTTGAGGTACAAAAAACATATTGAGGAAATGATTCGATATAGCAGCAACTCAAGCACTAATGCTATTATCAAATTGTTAGGCGGTCCAGATAATATCCAGCAGTTGCTGGACGAAACAAAAATATACAATGAACTTAGGATGACAGAGGCTATCCCTGAAGACGGACGGACCTATCAAAATAAAATTTCTGCAGCAGATTTAAATCAAATTTTTGTGAGAATTTGGTCTCATCGTGTGATAGGTTCCGAGTTTGGTTTGCAAAAAAACAGGACTGCATCAAAAGAAATGCTTCGTTTACTGGAACTGCCCGGACATTCATGGTTGATAGACAGAATTAAAGCGAGAACCTGTTTTTCCTCAAATAAATCCGTAAAGATATGGGACAAGACTGGATTTGTCAAAGGTGTTAACGGAAATGGGGGGATCGTGGAAATAGACTCGCCTCATGGTAGAAAAGCATATTCGATTGCAATGTTCATGGAGCGCGATGATTTTCACACCATCAATGGGGATGCTTCTCAGTGGTCGGAACGTATGAGTCTGCATATGCGCAGGATCTCTGAAATGACTTATGCCTTTATCTCCAACCGTTATGAGAGCTACAATAAATGTGGACGATCACTACTAATTCGTTATGCAAAACTTGCTCTTTCAGCACATCTTCTCCAAGCTTCTCTTTAGCTTTATATCAAGGTAAAAGGACTGACAGGTCTAACGGAGAGCACCATTTACCTTTTTCCTAATATAAACAAAAACTATGACTTTTGAACAACGTTTAGAATGGTTTTCTGAACGAAACAAAATCATGTTGTTTCTCTGGAATGACCGTTTTTTAAATCCACTTATTCCTACACAACTTCAAAAGATTAAATCTTCTGGATTGCTTGACTACGACAAGTTATTGCAATTACTGGATGAACATTTTCCCCAATTTGAAGACGAGTTGCCGCCAGGAATGTATTTTCCTGTTCCTATATCACGGACACTCATGGAAGGAGAGGAGTTTTCGCCTGAACTTGCACTACGATTCTTCTATGGGTTCATTCACGTCGACGGAAGTCAAAAGTGGAGTCTGCGTGGCAAACTTATAACCGGAAAGGTTTTATCACTTTTTGAGTCAAATCTTTTTTTTGAAGAGGAAACCAGCAGGTGTTTTGTTGAGTACTGGAGTGAAAACAGATGGGACAAATGCTATCTCGAATGCGCAACAACTCCGTTTCTGGCTTTGTCAATAGAGAGTACTCCGGATGGATTTCAACTGCTGCTCAACAACCATAAAACAGACTCACTTGATCTTCAAAGTTTCCGTATCGATACCTTGGAAAGATGTTTTGTTCGCACTCAAAACCATGGTGAAGTCCTGCTTGCTGATGCTCCGCGATTCTGGCTGCTAGATCATTTAAATGAATCTGGTTCTCATCTTGTTGTTGACGAACATCTGTTTCCGTTGTTTTTTTCAACATGAGTTGAAACAATTAAAAAGCCCACCATCATCTTTTGAAAATTTCTGTCTTCAAAAGACTACTTATATCGTTTTTTTTCTGTGCCACAAAATACATTGAAAATATTGATCAATCAGGTTATAATCATCATTGTTTGTAAAAAGCCTGAAATTTGCAGATTGTGTGTTATAACGTCAAAATACTGATAGGCTTAAGGGCGAACTTCAATCACATAGCCATAAGTTATAGAGTACTTTTCTCCTTTGTGAGAAATATTTCTGGAACGAGAGGCCTCGATTTGCTTCATTATTTCCTGTCGATTTTTTTCACGTTGTTTTTTTGGGCTAGATATCATTTCTTCGCGCAGGTCTTCTTTTGCGTCAAGAACAGAGCGACGATAAGTCTCCATTTCTTTAGCCCTTTCTAATTCGCCTTCCCGTCGTTTTATATAACAGGCATATCGAGCTTGTGCGGATTGGTAACAGGCCCGTATCTCCGGAGTTAAATTTTGAGCTGAGACAGAAATGTATCCAAAGACAAAATACCAGCAGAAAATCATTGCTGGCAGAAAAAGTCTAAAACTAAAACGTATCATCGTGCTGTGTTTTGTAATTTGCTCATTTTGCTGGTTTAGCATAGGAATAGATAATTATGGGCTTGCTCAAACAGAAGACGCAAGCCCCGAAGAAAAAATCGACTCTATTCGTTTGGTAAGCCAAAAGATACAGGAATTGGTCAAAAGTCAGCCTGTTTCAACCTTTGTTCTAGATGAGCTAAAGCAGAAGGTACGAGAAAAACACAAGCAAGAAATGAAGCAATTTAATTATAAAAGGAATCAAAAACTTAGTGCAATATTTGAACGCTTTCAAAAAATACGATACCAGCCTGTAATTTACAGCGGGAAGCATTACGACTACACAAGTTACAACCAGTACTTTCAAGCTGCTCAAAGTCGTTAACCATCTTTGAAAAAATAACTTTTTCTCTTCCAAATTCGTAATTAATTTAATGCAAAAACTATGGCACGTGTAGCAATGGCCATGAGCGGCGGTGTGGACTCATCTGTTGCCGCTGCTCTGCTGAAGGAGCAGGGTCACGAAGTAATCGGCCTGCACATGAAACTCTATCATGGTCCGGAGAATGAAAAACGTCCAAAAAGTTGCTGTTCTCTTGACGAAGCAATTGGCGCACGCACAGCCTGCCATCGTCTGGATATTCCGTTTTATGTGCTTGATTATCAAAAGGAATTTCGAGAATTGGTGATTGATTATTTCGTAAATGAGTATTCTCACGGGAGTACTCCAAATCCGTGCGTAACGTGCAATAAAAAAATAAAAGGCGACTTGTTAATAAAAAAAGTAGATGAGCTTGATTGTGACTACCTGGCTACAGGGCATTATGCTAGGATTAGCTTCAATCAGGAGACAGGTCGCTCGCAATTAGCACGTCCTCAGGATTTGAGAAAAGATCAAACATATTTTCTGCACGGCATTACGGCACATGAACTTCAGCGCCTGATGTTCCCTTTGGCGGATATCATCAAACCTGAAGTGCGAAAGATAGCTAGTAAATTAAATTTATCTGCCGCAAAAAAACCTGACAGTCAGGAAATATGTTTTGTTCCTAAGGATTACAGAATCTTTTTAAAGCAGGAATTGAGTCAGGTCCCTGAATCGGGAGAATTCGTTAGTGTCTCCGGGAAAATACTGGGGAAGCATCTTGGCTTGCCTTTCTATACAATTGGACAGCGCCGGGGACTTGGGCTTAGTGATTCTACACCTTATTACGTTGTGAAAATTGACAAAGAAAATAACAGGGTAGTAATTGGTAAAGAAGAAGATCTGTATTCTCAAACCACATGGGTTTCAGGTGTAAACTGGGTATCGATATCTCCTCCGGAGGAGCCGTTATGTGTTTCTGCAAAACTTCGCTATGCACATCATGGAGCTCCAGCTACAGTTTTTCCAGAGTCTGAAAATCAAGTCCGGTTGGAATTTGATGCTCCGGAACGTGCTGTCACTCCTGGACAAGCAGCGGTTTTATATCAAGATGAAGTACTCTTGGGTGGCGGTTGGATTAACGATTCACCTTGAACATTGTGAAATGGACATTGGAAAATGAATATCCTTTTGATCGGTTTTATGGGCTCAGGTAAATCCACCATTGGTCGCAAGTTAGCCAAATTACTGGAATATTCTTTTGTTGATACTGACTCCGTAATCGAGGAGGATCAGGGCTGCAGTGTTGCTGAAATTTTCAAGTATGGAGGTGAGGAGTGTTTTCGTAAGATGGAAACACGCCTGTTGCAAAAGTTGAAAAATGTTGAAAATTCGGTAATTGCGACTGGAGGGGGAATAGTATTGCGTGAACAAAATCAAAGGCTGCTGCAGGAAATTGGTAAACGCGTTTATTTGAATGTGCCTCAAGAAGAACTGCAGCAACGTCTAAAAAACGACCGGAACCGTCCACTTCTGAAAAAGAAGGATCCGGAAACTGTAGTGCAGAAGATGATGAAAGAACGTGTCTTGCTCTATGAACAAGCAGAGTATATAGTAGATGCAGGTCAACGATCTCCACAGAAGATTGCTTCAGAAATAATTAATAAACTTTGCAATGAAGACCACGACAACAACTTTTGAATCTGCTCTGAAAAAACTTGAGGAAACAGTATATAAACTTGAAGAGGGATCTATTCCACTCGACGAAGCCTTGAACACATTTGAATCAGGTGTACGCTGGAGTAGAGAATGCAATAAATTCCTCGAAAACGCAGAGCAACGTATTGAGATAATTTTAAAGAATGAAAATGGCGAGTTTGAACAAAAGGAGTTTGAACTCGACAAGTGAACGTGACTTTCAGCAACTGTCTGAAAGTCAAAACTAATATATCAGAGATGTTCTGTTCCCCTGGATGTTAAGTGTGAATGGGGATGCCGATTACTGATTTCTGATTACTGATTTCTAGAATATACTGTGAATCGACGCCGATAAAAGCGAATGCTGGATTGTATCCTATAATTCTTGTTTGTTTGCGTCAGTGCAGAACTTGTTTTCGATTTCTGATCTGAAAATCAAAAATTTTACTGTCAGAACATCCTGATTTTAAACTTGAAAAAATCAGGCAAAAAATGACAAAAATAGATCAAAAAATTCTCATCAATGTGGAGGATGATGAAACCCGCATCGCACTGATACGTGATTCCACACTCGACAATCTCTACATTGAACAGACCCACCGTGCCCAAAAAGTAGGTAATATTTATTGCGGCAAAGTAGTAAAAGTTCAGCCTTCATTTCAAGCAGCCTTCATTGATTATGGTGAGGAACGGCACGGGTTCCTTTCTCTCTCAGACATTAACTTCCAGGTCTATAAGCCTAATCGAGAAGGTCGCGGGCGACCTACCATCACTCATGTCCTTAAGCCCGGACAAAAAATCCTTGTCCAGGTCATCAAAGATGAAATTGCTCACAAAGGGGCATCACTTACAACAAATATTTCTTTAGCGGGACGCTTCCTTGTTTTTATGCCAGATAGTGACCGAGGAGGAGTTTCCCGAAAAATTGAAGATGAAGATCAGCGTGCCCGCTTGCGTCATTTACTAAAAGGGCTCGGTGGTGAAGATTCATCAGCTATTATCCGCACTGTTGGAGTTGATCGTTCACTCACTGAATTGAAACGTGACTTTATGACTCTTCGCCGTACCTGGAATGAAATAAAAGACGAGTATGAAGATCAGTCAGCTCCCGGTCTGCTCTACCAGGAAGAAAATGCGATGGTACGCATGATCCGCGATTACTACCATGAAAATATCACAGAAGTTGTGATTGATGAACCTGTTGCTTTTCAGCGTGCCTTAGAATTTTTTCAAGCACATATGCCGGAAGATCAAAAGAAACTTCAACTTTATCTTGGAGAAAAATCGCTTTTTTCCTCGTGCGAGATTGAAGGACAAATTGAAGTCTTACACCATCAACAAGTCCCCCTGCCTTCCGGAGGGTCTTTGGTCATCATACCGACTGAAGCTCTTGTTGCGATTGACGTCAATTCAGGAAGATCTACACAAGAGAGAAACATTGAGGCTACTGCATTGCGAACAAATTTAGAGGCAACAGAAGAAGTTGCCAAGCAGTTGCGTTTAAGAAACTTGGGAGGCTTGATAGTGGTGGATTTTATAGACATGGATAATTCGAAAAACCGTCTTTCTGTGGAACAAAAGATGGAAGAAGCAATGGCTGCCGATAAAGCAAAGATTTCATTTGGAGAAATTTCTAAATTCGGATTACTGGAAATGAGTCGACAGCGTATATCAGGAAGTTTGTCACGTAACTCGATTGTGCTGACACTGGCAAACCGTATTTTGCGGAAAATTCACGATTCGGCAATTGAGCAAAAGGTCCTGCAGGTTCATATCCGTTTGCCCTTGGAATTAGCTACTCATCTGCTCAACGTGAAGCGGCAACGTTTAACTCAAATGGAAATGGATTATGGAATAAGCATTTCCATTACACCGGATACATTACTTGGTCCTGAAGAAATTCCTGAAATGGAAGTTACATTAAGAGGACAAGGTGGTGGAGAAACACGAACCTCAGTACCCATTTCTGCTTCAGACATGCGCGACGAAAAACCTGCTCGAAAAGGACGAAGTAAAAAAGAAGTTGCTAATAAAGATATTTCAGTCGCAACACAGAGTGATCTGGAACAGAAAAAAGAGGAAGAACAAAGTAAAAAAACAGATGGTGACGCTTCGAAATCTTTGACGAAAGGAAAAGACACGAAGTCAGGCAAATCTCTCAATGTGAAACAGGAACTTCCGGATTCTGATTCAGCAGATAAAAAGGAAACTGAGGAGCCAACCGTACAAAAGAAACAAAAAACTCCTAAAATTGACAAAAAAAAGAAGATAAATTTCGATAAGCCTGAGACCAAAGAAAAAACAAATGTTTTACTTTTTGAAAGCAAACATGAACCGACGAAAGCTAAAGATGCTCACAAAAGTAAAAAATCAGTTCTGGAGCAGGTTGCTAAGAAAGAGATCGAGCCCGTAACGTCAATGTACAGAAGTGTCCATCTAGAAGATAGACCGAACTCTGCAAACAAAACTAAAAGTGTTTTTGCTGAAAAACCCCAAAAAGATTCTGTTACTGAAACTCCCATGTTCAGCAGTTTTCACTTAGTTGACTCCGAAAAAACAGAATCCAAGTCTGCTGCTTCAAAGCGAGAGACGAAATACCTTGAAACCGCTGAAAATACTAAATCCGAACCTGCTAAAAAATTCACAAAAACTGTTCAACAAAAATCAACAGCAAGAAAATCGGATTCCGCAAAAACGGTCTCAAAAGCTCAACCTAATAAATCTAAGGGAAAAACTACTAAAAGCTTCGTGAAAAAGCCAAAAACATCACGGAACAAAGTATTAGGATTAAAAAAAGAGACTAAAATATCAAAATCTTCCAGATCACTCGACAAGAACAAAGATTCTTCGGCAAAATCAAAAAAAGACTCAAAAGCTAAGGAAAAGACTGGAAAGCTACCGAAAAAACAGAAGACCTCAAAAACTTCTGCAAAAAGCCCCGAAATAAAAGATTCTGCGTCATAAATCTACTGATAATTTAGTGACATGGGCAAATCAACGTCTTACAAATTTCTGCCTTCTATCACCGAATGTGATACTTTCCTCAAAGAACAAAATCTCGTTCATGGAAAAGCTGTCAGGGAACAGGTAAATACAGTTTTGAATCAAGTTCGACAGGAAATTTCCCAGGATAAAACAGGAAATGTTTCAGACAACAATGCCCAAATATTGAAACGTGTTGCGGCAGAAGTCCGGAAGCAGTCTCTGGGTACGCAACGAGTCATCAATGCCACCGGAGTTGTTGTTCATACTAATTTGGGACGAGCACCCTTGTCAGACAAATTGCTGGGAGAAGTATTGCCCGGAATGAGCTCTTATTCTACCCTTGAATTTGATCTTAACACCGGAAAGCGCGGTTCACGCGACTCAAAAGTCCGCAAGCTGTTGCGTTCCCTTTCTGGCGCAGAAGATGCGATGGTGGTCAACAATAATGCCGCTGCCGTATTTTTAATGCTCAAGGCTCTGACCTCAGGTCTGCCAGAGGGTAAAATTCCTGAGGTGATTGTCTCTCGGGGTGAGTTGGTTGAGATAGGAGGATCTTTCCGAATTCCTGACATTATGCGGGAAGCAGGAGTGAAGTTGATCGAAGTTGGTACGACCAATCGCTGCCGCCTCCCAGATTATGAACTTGCTCTCAATGAAAACACCGCAGCTCTGTTAAAAGTACATCCGTCAAATTACGAAATTCATGGTTTTACTGAGTCAGTTTCCGTTGATAAAATGGCAGATTTGGCTCACTCCAAAGGCCTGCTTTGTTTTCATGATTGGGGAAGCGGAAGCTTTTACCAGTTCCAGCAACATGGACTAAGCGAGTATGCAACTGCAGACCAAGAACTCTCAGCAGGGCCGGATTTGCTGACTTTTAGCGGAGACAAACTTCTTGGCGGAGTCCAGGCTGGTGTGCTGCTCGGCAATGCTAATAATATCCAAAAGCTGCGTAAACATGCTCTCTACCGAGCATTGCGTTTAGACAAAATAACACTAAGTTTGCTGGAAGCAACTCTTGAAGCATATCTTGATTTAAAAACACTTCCAGAACAAGTTCCCACTGTCGGCCTGCTTGAATTGACGTGTGAAGAAATTCGAGAAAAAGTGAAACACTTCATGAAGCAGTTAAAATTGCCAAAAAAATCTGCCTGGAATTGCGAGCTCCGCGAAACAGAGTCACGGACAGGAGGCGGAGCTTTTCCAGAGCTGCCCCTAGAATCTACTGCACTTGTTTTGTCCCATCCGGAATGGTCAGCACATGAATTACAGGAGTGGTTTCGTTCACAAGCGGTACCGATTATTGCCCGTGTTCATGAAGAACAAATTTGGCTCGATTTCCGTACAATTCTTCCTCATGATTCTGATGAGCTTCAGTCAGTCCTCTCAAGGTTAATATCTGCTTGATCATTTTTTGTTTTTCAGGACCCAAGCCTAAATTTCTATCGCCAAAATCTGGACCGTCTAACCTCCTACTACCTAAACCCCTAAAAGGTCTTTTTCTTGCTTGGTAAATTTAGCAACAAAATCTTCATTTAAACCAGATCGAGAATTATCGGCAGTATCTTTTAACATCAAGAAATTAATAATCTCGCGCAGTATGAATTTGCCTGAATTATTTGGAAAAACACTCCTAATTTGTCTCACCTGTATATGCTTTTCTGCTTCAAGCTGGGGACAGGCTGAAATTTTTCAGGAAAACACATTCGATATAGAACAGACCCAATTAAGTGGTTTCAGTGATGATGAGCGTGTGAAAGTATTGTTACTGAACCTCCTTCCCTCTGGAATGACTGAGACCGCAGCAGAAGAAATTGCAAGGGCTCTACAGCTGAATGTTTTCAACACTAATCATTTTACAGTGGTAGGACCTGCTGAATGGAACTCACAAATCAAAGACCAGGATCCAACGCTGGCTGATTGTCATGATATTGCTTGCGGAGTTATGATTGGTAATTTGTTTCATGCAGACAAAGTATTGGTCGGCACTATTCATTCAGAATTAATGCTGAATGAAAACGGTAAAGAGGAGCCAAGTTTTATCCTGTCAATAAGAATGGTGGATGCTCGAACCAACGTCACAAATTTCAGTGATGAAGTACAATTCACTGATCTGCAAATGCACGATGAATTGTTCCGACTTGCTGCAAGGATTTCAGACAACACATTGTTACTCGGGAATGTTACAGGCATCAAACATTCCGGAATCACTTTGAACTTGGGGCGAGCACAGGGTATCAAAACCGGACATCGGTTAGTCATTTCCCGGAGGAGATCCAGTAAATCAGCTTTAGCAGAAAATACACAGGAAAAATCTTTTCAAAATATTGCTTTAGCTGAAGTTGTTCAAGTGAGCGATTTGTCATCTGAGGCAGTTATTGTTCAAAAAATCTCATCTGTGTCTCAGGGAGACCAAATTCAAACTTACGTTGATAATGAGAAACTAATCCGCTTGATTACGCAAACACGTAAGGAACTTGACACTCAAAAAAGATTGAAACCTAAAAAACGGGTTATTCATTTAGGTCCAACTGTAACAAAAGAAAGTTCTGATTTTTCAAACTGGGCAAACCGTTTCAAACGAACAAAATCTCTGCATGACCGCTGGCTCTACACTACTGCAGGAACGGGAGCAGCAACATTGTTTTTTCTCAGCGGCAGTATTAAGATGAGTGGTTTTCTTAGTGTTTTACCTTGGGTAGCAGGTGCCGGCGCCGTTTATAGCGGGATACGTTATTTCCATTATCGTGATTTGCTTAATGAGCTTTCTACAGAAGGTCGTACCCATGGTTTTCTTTCCAGTTCGCTCAGTTCGGAATCTCAGGGTTGGCAGTGGACTCCAATTCCAAAAGGCATCCAAATAGCCTGGGTAAAGTGTTTCTGAAATCAGTCTGCCAGACTTTCTTCTCTCTCCTTAATAAATTCCCTATCCTTCTTCTAATTCTACATTTTACTTTATCTATTTTCTCGCTTCAAAAAATCATATAAAAAAGTCTACGAAAAATCATCTTGAGTTTAGGGCTAAAAACTTGGAAACTGTGAAACGTCATTTTCAGTAGACTGCAGGAAAATTTCTGCCGAATTATATAAAAAAATACTTCAATATGAAAACTTCCAAATCATCTGTACTACGGGGAAAATCAGGATGGCAAACACACGATTGATCTGCTCGAAAAAGCTGACAAACGGAATCTCATCTAAATTGAAAGGTGGAAATGGCTGCATCTGAAACACAGGAACAGCTACATTTTGCACTTCAAACTTTTACTGAAGTCAACCGCATCATCACTTCTTCACATAATTCTGATGAGACGCTGGCCAGGACTGTCAGAATGATTGCAAAGCGAATAGATGTCGATGCATGTTCAATTTATATTTTCGATGCGGACCGAGGAGTTTTGATCCTCAAAGCAACTCACGGTCTTGACTCCTCCACCGTTGAGTCTGTTCACATGCCTCCATCTGAGGGTTTGGTTGGATTGGTGCTAGAGCGCTCAGCTCCTGTGCAGGTGTCAAAAATGGACGAACATCCGCGCTTTAAAGCATTTCCTCAAACCAAAGAAGAATCACTTTCTTCTTTTTTGGGGGTTCCGCTGATAGAACATCGAAAATCTTTCGGGGTACTTGTTGTTCATACAACTGAACCTCGCGTATTTTCTCCTGAGGAAGTGCAAATACTAAGTTCTATTGCAACTCAAATTTCTAGCCTTGTTTCAAAAGCCCTACTCCTCAAACAATTGGATACTGCAACACAAGAACCTTCTCTTACTGAAAAAAAAAAGAAAACCACACTTCGTATGTCCGGACAATCGGTTGCTTTTGGAGTTGCCGTTGGGAAAGCAGTAGTCCTTCAGCAGTCAGAGCTTGATGAACCACAGAAGACGGGTTCTAGGACAGTAGAAAACGAGATGTCTGACTTTCAAGCCGCAATGGATCATACAATTTCTGATACTTTGGATTTGATTGAGAAAGTCTCTGACCGTGTTGGAACTGAAGAAGCTTCTATTTTTCATGCACATCTGATGTTTTTGGAGGATCATCATTTTCAGAGCAAAATAAAAACTAGAATTGAGTCGGGAAATACTGCAACATGGTCAATTTACCAAACAGTTCATGAATATTTGGGAGCATTTGCTGAAATTAAAGATCCTTATCTCAGCGAAAAAGGCTCGGATTTAAAAGATGTCGGCTACCGTCTTTTGCACTATTTGGGGCATGAGGTCCTGTCCGTTACAAAAAAGTCAGGAATTCTTATTGTGCGTCAACTCCTTCCTGGAGACATCGCCAGGATGGACACAACGCGCATTAAAGGTATTATTTTATCCAGTGGCGGGGTGGTTTCACACGCAGCAATTCTGGCTCGTTCCTTGGGGATTCCGGCAGTTTGCCTTGAAGAACATTTATTGGATCAAATAAATGATGGTGACCCGCTGGCTATTAATGGTGATTCCGGTATTGCGGTGGCTTATCCGGAGAAGGAGGTACTTACAGAATTTAAACAGTTGTTGGTTGAACAACAGCATTATTTTGAGCACCTTGAAGAATTTCGTGATATTCCATGCAAGACCAGTGACGGAACACGAATTAATTTAATGGCCAATGTGGCTCTGGAAAGTGATCAAATTCAATTGCCCCGCTACGGGGCTGAGGGTGTCGGGCTGTTCAGAACAGAAATTTATTTTCTTTCACTTGATCGCTATCCTGATGTTTCTGAGCAAGCACAAGTATACCGTGATTTTCTGGATAATGTCACAGAAGAAAAGCCAGTAATTTTCCGGACTTTAGACGTTGGTGCAGATAAAGCCGCACCTTACATGGGGTTTCAAGATGAAGAAAACCCATTTCTTGGCTATCGTGCTATACGTCGTCAGTTGAAACAAAAAACTGTTCTCAAGGAACAATTAAGTGCTTTGCTTATGGCTGCAGGAACACGTCCTAACGTGCGTTTACTGTTTCCAATGATTACAAATATAAAAGAAATCAGACAAGCCAAAGCATTATTCGAAGAGTGCCGCATGGAAGTTGAAGCAACTGGTAAGCAAACTGGAAAAATAGAAGTGGGGATGATGTTTGAGGTTCCAAGCACCTTATTGATTTGCGAAAAATTCATGCCCGAAATTGACTTTTGTTCGATTGGCAGCAATGATCTCACCCAGTACGTGCTGGCAGTAGATCGCAATAATTCACAGATCGCTGACCTTTATGACCCTCTACATCCGGCTGTACTTCAATTGATTCAGCGACTTGTGCTAACAGCAGAAGAACATCAGAAACCTGTTGAATTATGCGGAGAAATGGCTTCAGACCCTGATGGATGCATTATTTTGATAGGGCTGGGAATATATTCACTCAGCATGAATGCTCCCTTAATTCCTGTGATTAAAAAACGTCTTTCGGAAATACCACTCAGTGCGGCAAAATCCCTCGCGCAAAGAGCCTTGAATGCAACTTCTCCTGAGGAAGTACGTGACATGATTCGTGAGAGTTTTCCTGATTCTCATGCTAAAAAAAAACATAAACAATGACGGCTCAAAACGATCCTCACAAAGTCTGTTTGATTCATGGCAATCAACAATTATTGGTGGAAGAAACTGCTGACACTTTAATCGAACAGAGATTAGATGGGCGGGAACAAGAGTGGAATCTGGAGCGATTCAATGCACAGGAAATTCTGAAAACTTCCGGAGAATCTGGAATAAACAGAATCGATGACTTTTTGATCAGTTGTGAAACATTGCCGATGCTTACTGATCGCAAAGTTATCCGGATTGACAATTTTGAATTGATCAAGAAAGTAGTAAATAAAAGTGAACGCTCTCCCGCAAGCCTGCTCTTTGAAGAATTAGAAAAAATTGTAAACAACCCTCCGGAAAGCTTGTGGTTTGTCTTCACCAGTCCGGCAATACGTGAGCAGGATTTCAGTAAACCACTATACCGCAGCATAAAGCAGAACGGACGAATACAAAAATTTGTAGCCTACGACAATAGTACTCCGTATAACTGGGTCGTTCAGCGTGGAGAGCAAAAAGGATTGCCGCTTTCAGCGGATGTAGCACGTTTAATTATAGACATCGTGGGTAACGATCTGTCCGACTTGGATCACGAGCTGGAAAAACTGAGCCTCTATTTATCCGGAGCAGCCATCTCAGAGGAAACGATCAAAGAACACATTCGCGGTCACAAACATTTTTCTGTTTTCCGGATGACTGAAGCCTTGTCCCGGAAGGAGTTACTGCCTGCCTTGGAAATTCTTGACCAACAACTTCAAGCGACTCCTCGTGAACATGTACGCCTTTTCGCGCTCATCACTATGCAGTTTCGCCGCCTTCTCATTATTCACAGCATGTTCGGACAATTTTATGAAGAGTCAGAAATTATCGGTAAAATATCTCTTCCACCATTTCTCAGCAAACAAGTTCTGGCACAGGCACGGAATTTTACCAGTGAAGAAGTACAGAATATTTTCGCAGAGCTTGCTAATCTAGACTTGCGTGTAAAGTTCAAAAGTTCACTTGCTCCTCTTCTTCTTCAAGACCTTTTTCAGCGGATTTGTTCCGGGCAATTCCAAAAGGCAGCCAAAAAATCATCACATTGAATTGAGAATTTTCTGCCGGCCTAAAACTTACTCAATTGTTTAAGGATGCCTCCGACAGTTCTGGCACAGATTCATTCAGAGAAAATCAGCCAAAATAGGTCAAATGACAATTATTTAGTATTTAAACCAGCTTGTTTGGTAGTTCAACTATCTTGTCGAAATTTTCAGTATGAGCACTAACAAAAACTTTCCACGACTTTTCTCTCCGATCGAAATTCGGGGACGTTCTTTGCGCAACCGCATCGTTTTTGGCGCGCACACCACGAACATGTCGGAACAGGGACTACCGGGAGAAAGGCACCTTGCCTACTATCGCGAACGGGCAATGGGAGGAGCGGCGATGCTCGTCATTGAACCAATGCCGGTACATCCGGCGGCAGTATTGACGCGTGGAAATTTCCGGCACGGCAGCGATGAAGTCATTCCTCACTTCCGGAAGATTACTGAAGCTGTCCAAGAAGAAGGAGCCTTGATCCTTCAGCAGCTTTACCACGTAGGACAGCACGGTGATTCTGACAACTCCTACCACGCCAACTGGTCTCCTTCCGGATTGCCAAGTTACCATGATTCCGACGGCAGTCACGCGATGAACGATGCTGAGATTGAGGAAACCATCGAGTGCTTTGTACAGGCCGCGAGAAGATGCCGTGACGCCGGCTTTGACGGAGTCGAAGTCTGGGCAGCGTACCATGGCATCGTCGATCAATTCTGGACACCCTGGTCCAACCGGCGCAAAGACCGTTGGGGCGGCTCACTGGAAAATCGCACGCGCTTTTCGCGTGAAATCATCACGAGAATACGAAAACTTTGCGGTGATGATTTCATTGTCGGAATTTCCGTCAACGACGAACCGGATTTCGAAGTCGCTCTCCAGCGTGAGTCGATTGCAGAAATAATTGCCTATCACGAGCGTGATAATCTGATTGACTATGTCAGCTGTGGTACAGGAAGCTACTTCGATTTCTACAAGCTAATGCCGACCTTTCTCTATCCGGAAAGATTGGGGGCGGACCTTGCGGAAGTGTTAAAAAGTGCTGTATCCCATGCTTTGGTCATTGCAGAAAGTCATGTCCGCACACCGGAAAATGCCGAGGCTGTGCTCTCTGCTGAGCAGGCGGACCTTGTTTCCATTGTCCGCGGACAAATCGCGGATCCGCATTTGTCGAACAAGGCCCGTGAGGGACGAGCCGATGACATCCGCACATGCCTCTCCTGCAACCAGATGTGCTGGGGTAGACGCAGCCGGGACTATTGGATTTCATGCCTTGTAAATCCTTCCGCCGGTCGTGAATTCGAGTGGGGTGGAGATCGTTTTGAAAAAACGACAACTCCGAAACAAATACTGGTAGTTGGTGGGGGACCGGCCGGTCTGGAAGCCGCACGGGTTTCTGCGGAACGTGGTCACATCGTAACTCTCGCAGAGGCAACCGATCGTCTCGGTGGGCAATTCAGGCTGGCTGGCATGCAGCCCCGGCGCGGACAAATTCTTGACCTACTCGACTGGTACGACCGGCAATTGTCCCGGCTGGACGTAGAAGTGCGACTAAACACCTTCCTCGAGGAAGAAGATATCAGGGAAATCGGCTCGGACTCCACCATATTGGCGACAGGCTCCTATCCACCAAACTCTGGATTCCAGAAAGCTATTCCGCACGTTGAAAAACTGCCCGGCATTGAACTCGGAGGGGTGTTTTCCGCGGAGGACGTAATGGCACGCCGAGCACGACTTGGCAAGCGTGTTCTGCTCCTCGACGAAGGTGGCAACTGGAAAGGCTGCGGAACCGCCTGGAAACTCGCCGAGGATGGTCACGAAGTGACACTGATAACACCGGATCCTCTTATCGGCAAGGAACTACAACGCACCACTGCAGACTATCCACTGCGACAGCGCCTGGCGAAACTGGGAGTGCGCTTCATTCTCGAATCCGCAATCACATGCTGGAATCATGAAGGCGCGGAAGTTTTTTGTTTTTTGGATGGGACCAAACAATTCGTCGGGGCGGACTCGCTGGTGTTCTCTACAACAAACATTGCGGAAGACTCTCTCATGCAGCACCTTCAAGATTCCGGAATGCACGTTCTAAATATCGGTGACAGTGCCGGACCGCGCCAAGCACCCTTTGTTATCTACGAAGGTCGCCTTACTGCACTAAACATTTGACCGAAACTACCGGTATCCCGCCGAAATTTAGAACGCTTTGAAAATACTTATGCACATTTTGCAAATTTATGTCTAAATTTTTACCAAATCAAGCTCAAATCATTATCATTGGTGGCGGTATCATCGGTTGTAGCGTGGCTTACCATTTGGCTAAAGAGGGCGCGAAAGATGTGCTTTTGCTGGAGCGGGGCCAGCTGACTTGCGGTAGTACATTCCACGCCGCCGGTTTGGTTGGTCAATTGCGGAATTCGGCCAACATCACCCGTGTTCTGAAAAACAGCGTTGAACTTTACCGAAGCATTGAAACCGAAACTGGGCAGTCCACAGGCTGGAAAATGAACGGTGGTTTGCGTTTGGCGTGTTCTCAGGAACGCTGGACTGAGTTAAAACGACAAGCCACAACCGCTCACAGTTTTGGGTTGGAAATGGAACTGCTCAGTTCAGAAGAGGCGCAAAAAATGTGGCCTTTGATGGAGGTTGATGACGTGATAGGTGCTGCATTCTTGCCGACAGACGGACAGGTCAATCCATCAGACATCACGCAAGCTCTGGCCAAAGGCACAAGGATGCACGGCGTAACCATCGCCGAAGAAACTCCAGTGACGGGCATCCGTATTGAAAATCAGCAAGTCACCGCAGTACAAGTTGAAGACAGAAGGTCCGCTGCCAATCGAGAAATTTTGTGTGAAACGGTTGTCAACTGTGCAGGGCAATGGGCCTATGATCTCGGAAAAATGGCGGGCGTGAACGTGCCTTTGATTTCGGTGGAACATCAATATTTAATCACCGAAGCGATTGACGGCGTGACCCCAGACTTACCGACTTTGCGTGATCCGGACAAGCTGACTTATTGGAAGGAAGACGTTGGCGGTTTGGTGATGGGCGGTTACGAACCAAATCCAATTCCGTGGGCTACAGAAAAAATTCCTGAAGATTTTATATTTCAATTGCTTCCGGAAAATATTGAGCATTTTGAACAATTGATGATTCCCGCTGTCGAACGTGTTCCAGCATTGGAAAATGCCGGAATTCGGAAATTTATTAACGGTCCTGAATCCTTTACTCCTGACGGAAATTTTATTTTAGGTGAAGCTCCGGAAGTCAAAAATTATTTCGTGGGTGCCGGTTTCAATGCTTTTGGCATTGCTGCAGCTGGTGGAGCGGGAAAGGCATTGGCCGAGTGGATTCTTGGTGGTGAACCACCAATGGATTTGTGGGTCGTGGACATCCGACGTTTCAGTAAAATTCATCAAGATGAAACATGGGTTCGCAAACGCACATTGGAACTTTACAGCAAGCACTACACACTCAGTTGGCCGCACGAAGAACACGAAAGCAGTCGTCCAAATTTGACTTCCCCAATCTATGAAAAACTGAAAGAACAAGGAGCTTGTTTTGGTTCTAAACTGGGTTGGGAACGTCCCAACTGGTTTGCTCCTGAAGGCGCGGAAGCGCATGATGTATATTCTTTCGGAAGGCAAAACTGGTTCACACATGTCGGCGAAGAACACCGTGCGGTACGGGAACGAGTGGCCATTTTTGACCAAAGTTCATTTGCAAAATTCCGCATCATCGGCACCGATGCGGAAAAAGCACTTTCCAGAATTTGCGCCAATAACATTGCCAAACCTTCCGGATCACTGACCTACACGCAAATTCTAAACACAAAAGGTGGAATTGAATGCGATTTAACCGTGGCACGTTTGGCCGATGATGAATTTTATCTGGTGAGCGGAACTGGATTCCGAACACACGATTCTGCCTGGATTCAGAGCCAATTTTTTCCAGAAGAAAAAGTCGAACTGCTAGACATCACCGAAGAATGGGCCACGTTATCGCTGATGGGGCCTCTAGCTCGTGATGTACTCTCGCAAGTAACAGAAATGGATTTAGGAAATGAGAATTTCCCGTTTGTAACTTGCCGCTCGATAAAAATTCAAGAGCATTATGTTTGGGCTTTGCGTGTGACTTATGTGGGAGAGTTGGGCTGGGAGTTACACATGCCACTCAATTCCGCAGAAACAGTTTACGATGTTTTGATAGAATCCGGAAAAAGTTCCGGGATTGCGAATGCGGGCTATCGCGCGATTGAATCTTTACGCTTGGAAAAAGGGTACCGCGCTTGGGGAACTGACATCACTGCAGACACTACGCCTTTTGAAGCCGGACTGGGTTGGGCCGTCAAACTGAAATCCGGATCTGAATTTATCGGACGTGAGGCTTTATTAGCACAACAGAAACAACCTCTACAAAAACGATTGGCCTGTTTCACTATCGAGGATCCTGATGTAGTTTTGCTGGGACGAGAAACGATAATCCGCAACGACAAAATTGTGGGATGGTTGACCAGTGGTGGTTGGGGATACACCGTGCAAAAGAATATCGGCTACGGCTATATGCGCAATCCTAAAGGAGTTGACCGCGAATACCTAATTTCAGGGAATTATGAACTCGAAATAGCTAATGTAAGCTACCCTTGTAAACTCCAACTTGCCCCACTCTATGATCCGAAAATGGAACAGGTGAGACAATGATTCCTAAAGGTTACCTATATGTTATTTGCTGCGCCTGTTCCTTCGGATTCATTCCTACTCTGGCCAAACTAACTTATAACGAGGGTACTTCACCGGAATTAGTGGTTTTTTTTCGCATTTTTGCCGGAAGTGTCTTTATGGGAATATGGTCAGGATGGTCTTATAGGAAAAAACTAATTTCTGTTATAAGTCAGACTTTGCAAGCTATAAATCGGCCAATTGCACTGTTAGTAGTTGTGATAGGAATTTTCATTGCGGGGATGAGTTTGGGATATTTAAGTTCATATAAATACATCCCTGTCAGTCTTAGTGTTTTGCTCTTTTTCACTTTTCCATTTTGGGTTTTACTAATAAATTTCATCATTGACGGTGTTGCAGTAAAACCATTGAAACTCTTAGCATTCATTTTAGCTTTTTCCGGACTGGCTCTTTGCTTAGGACCAAATTGGCATGTGCTTGATCCGCGTGGAATCGCCTTGGTTCTTTTCGGTTCTTTGTGTTCAGCCGGAATGATTGTAGGAGCTTCAAAAGCAACTCAAGTAATTTCCATGCCTGATCTGATATTTTTATCAAACACAATAGGAGCCATCATTGTAGGACTAATTCTTTTTGTCTCAGACTCTTTTTCAATGTCTCATACAATTGGTGGATGGTCCGGAATAGCTTCTATTTGCATCTTGTTCGTCTTAGGCCAGTTGAGTCTATTTGCTGCCACAAAATTCATCGGCTCAGCACAAACAAGTCTTATGCTAAATATAGAGCCACTTGTTACTATCGCTACTGCTTTCTTGCTACTTGGAGAAAGACTAATACTTTCCCAGTCTATTGGGGTTGCAGTTATTTTAATAGCTCTTTTCATGACAAGTTCGGAATCTAGTAAATTTATCCTCTTCATAAATAATAACAAGTCCGATTAGCAATTATTAATATTGTTAAAGTAAACATGAACAACAAATCCACTAATTTTCAAGCTTCAGAAGCTAAAGAATTAGAGAAAAGTTACCGACTTGATGATATTGTGAAGCAACGACAGAAAACTTTGGCAACATTAGATCTTAAATCAGGGGAGCGTGTTCTTGATATTGGCTGTGGTGTCGGATTCCTCGCGTATGAAATGGCAATACAGGTCGGAGAGTCAGGACTAGTAATCTGTTTAGATCAAAATCAGGAAATGATTAGCCATGCCAAGCAGCGCTGCAAAAATGTGCGACAGACTGAATTTTACGAGGGTGACGCTGGTAAGTTGCCTGTTGAAGATCATTCTTTAGATGCTGTTTCCTGCACGCAAGTTTTGCTCTACGTAGAGAACGTTTCATTAGTACTTACTGAAATTAAACGAGTACTAAAACCTGGAGGACGGGTTGTGATTGTTGAAACAGACTGGCGAGGAGTGATCTTGAACAGTGCCGATGATTCTTTGACACAGCAAATTTTTTCTGCATGGGATACCACCGTACCTAGTCCAAATCTTCCCGTCCATTTGCGACCACTTTTGAAAAAACATGGTTTTTCAAAAATTCAAGTAGAGGCTATACCTATCCTCAATACTGAATATTCTCCCAGTAATTTTTCTTATGAGGTGATGAAATGGATCACAAAAAATGCAGAGAGACAGGGTTTAATCAACAAAGACCAAAGAAAAGTATGGCTTGATGACCTTGAAAAACTTGAAAAAGAAGATAGTTATTTCTTCTGTGTGAACCGTTTCCTTTTTTCTGCATTTCTAAAATAGAACTTTAACGCAAAAATAATAGTACTCACTTATTAAATAGGACTTTCCTCCATTTCAAGATGCAGATCCTTGTCTGAGTAAGAGTGGGCTAGTGCCACGATTTCATCAAGTTCCACTCCTAATCCAGATTCAGTAGGAGGAATCACGTATCCCGAATCCCAGCAGATCGGTTGTTTTAGAATTTCTGCATGGAACCCATCCCAGCGTTGTATACCCTCCAACAACAAGAAGTTGGGTGAACAGGTACTGAGTTGTATATTGGCCGCGCCCTCGATGGGGCCACAATAAAGGTGCGGCGCAATCTGGGCATAAGAAGACTCAGCCATGCCTGCAATTTTCTTGGCCTCCAATATTCCACCGACTCTTCCGAGGGCCATTTGTAAAATTGAGGCGGCTCCAGTTTCCAACACACGGGCAAATTCATATTTGGTGGTCAGCCGCTCTCCGGTGGCAATCGGAATGCTAGTTTGACGTGCAACCTTTGCCATTTCTTCTGGGCGTTCCGGAGGAATAGGCTCCTCAAACCAAAGCGGATCATAAGCCTCCAATCGGCGTGCAAGCCTGATAGCCCCTGCAGGTGTGAACTGTCCATGAGTCCCGAAAAGTAAGTCTGCTTTGGAACCAACCGCCTCCCGAATTCGCTTGCAAAACAGTTCGGAACCCTCAATTGCTTCCAATGACGGTTGACGAGGATCGAAAGCAGAGTACGGTCCGGATGGGTCAAACTTTATTGCAGTGAACCCTTGTGCTACATATTCGGCAGCCACTTCGGCGGCAAGGTCCGGATCTTTGTAAACATTTGGCCCATGTATCGTATCATTGGTTTCTGTTTTCGGATAGAGGTAAGTATAGGTACGCAATTTTTCATGAACTTTACCGCCGAGCAATTCATATACCGGCTTCTCAACTGCTTTTCCGCAAATGTCCCAAAGTGCGATTTCAAGACCACTCAAAACTCCCATCAGTGAAACATCAGGGCGCAAAGTGTAGCCGCGGCCATAAACATTACGCCAGAGAGTTTCTATTCTAAACGGGTCCGTTCCTTCTACATGCCGTTCAAAAACATCTTCGATCATTTTCACGATAACATGTGGCCCAAAGGTCGAACAATAAACTTCTCCCACACCTTCAATTCCACTTTCAGTGATCAGTTTTAAGAAAATAAAGTAGCGCCCTCCAAAGTGTGGCGTTGGATTTGCGACTACAAACGTTTTCAAGTCTTTGATTTTCATATACCAGCCTTAACTCAACGAACTAATTTGATGCTTTGTTTTTTCCAGAAAAACAGGATTGATCTCAACTCCCCAGCCCGGAGCGTCAGGAATCTGCACCTTTCCATCCACAGCAACCAAAGCTGGTTCATAGATGTCATATTGCCACGGATAATAATCCGCACCTTCAATCGAAAATTCTACATAAGGTCCTGCGTTTTCTATTGCTCCCATCAGGTGTAGCGTAAAAACCGTGACCATTGAGAGGTTGGCCGAGTGCGGTGTGCATATGAGTCCAGCTTGGCGTGCCATCTCTGCGACCTTGAGGGTGCGAGTCAGCCCTCCAAGGTAGCACACGTCCGGTTGTACCACATCAACCGCTCTAA
>UINC01001383.1_pt2 | contig 24713 bp, 22 predicted proteins | sample 5385821 | NCBI WGS metagenome assembly UINC01 (sample SAMEA4666929, study PRJEB26691) | marine metagenome | isolation source: Pacific Ocean | place: Pacific Ocean | collected 2011-10-13 | reverse complement strand
CTTCATGATAATTTACAGTATAAGTTTTATAATTGTCTGCTCTTAAATGAAAAAGAGTCTGACTGCCAACCTTTAATCCGTAACAATTTTCTAAGATATATCTATAGAATGATAATTGGAGTGAATAGTGTATAAAATTACAATCATCTAAGTGTTGAGTAGCATTTAAAATACCTTTTTTATTTCCAAAAGGTTTTTGATTAATGCGTTTATTTGTTTTCCAATCAACCAAATGATATGTATCCTGTTTTTTATTATATACTAATACATCGATTGTTCCAGCAACACCCAATTCTTTCGAATAAACAATTACCTCAGAGTAGAATGTGTTATCTGGATTTTCTTGTTTCGTTTTTAACCATCTTGCTCCTACACTAGCTAATTCATGTTTTGGTTCTATCCCTTCTTTAATAAACAATTCTAACTCATTATGTACAATCGTACCTCGTTCTGCACCTTTGCGCCATTCTTTTATAACATCATCAAGTGTTCTGTTTATATATTTTGGATGTTCACTAATCAATTTTTTTGCTGTTTTTTCTTGGTCAAATTTTCGGAAGAATTCATGAATAAACTCAGTCACGCTTGCAAAACGAAATTCAGGATCATCCAATAATTGATAGGTATGAGTTCCATGATCAAGAGATATGTTATTCGTAAATAGAGAATTCATTTTTTTAGCTTATTCACTCTTCTTCTTGTGATACGTCTTTGAATATAGCCTAATGTCCAACTAATCAATAAAAGAATTGGAATAATTGCCATTTTTGGTCTATCAGAAGTAAGGGTAAAATAGAGCAATAAACTTGCTGTGAATAGTTGCATATAAAACTGGGTGGTGTTAATAACTTTAAGCTTATTCATTAAACACCAAGCAAATCAAGAACCAATCTAATCACTTGTCCTGAGGCACCATCTTTTTGAGCATAACTTCTGTTTTCTACATGAGATGCTGTTCCAGCAATATCAAAGTGCACCCAAGGAATATCTTCACGAACAAATGCTTTTAAAAATGCGGCTCCAGCAATTGAACCAGCTTGTCCTGGGCTACCGAGATTTTTTACATCTGCTACTTTAGACTTAACTTGATCACAATATTCATCCCATAATGGTAATTGCCATACATGTTCACCAGTATTTTCTGAAGAGACCTTAATGTTTTCAATTAATACCTCATTATTACCCATTATACCTGTTGCTATACCTCCTAATGTAATAACTATAGCACCTGTCAATGTTGCAAAATCAAGCATATATTCAGGGTCATAATGCTTGCTAGCATATGCTAACGCATCAGCAAGGATTAATCGACCTTCAGCATCAGTATTTAAAACTTCAATTGTCTTTCCATTATAAGCAGTTAAGATATCACCTGGTTTGACTGCAGATCCTCCAAGCATATTATGGGTTGAAGGAACAATTGCTACCACATTCATTTTTGGTTTTAATGTTGCAATAGCATTCATCGCTCCAAAAACAACTGCTGAACCACACATATCAAATTTCATCTCATCCATACGTAAACCTGGTTTTAACGAAATTCCTCCAGTATCAAAGGTTAGTCCTTTACCAACAAGTAGCACCGGTTTATCTTTTTTGGATCCGCCAAAATATTCCATAATAATAAATTTTGGTGGTTCATTTGTACCTAGGGCTACTCCAGCAAAAGATCCCATACCCATTTTGGTAAATTTATCCCTATCAAATACGGTTACTTTCATGTTACCTTTTTTACCAACCTCTTTGGCAAAATTGGCTAAACGAGTGGGAGTCGTTACATTGCCAGGATGGTTTGCTAAATCTCTGGAATCGCATACAGCATTTGCGATTATTACTCCTTTGTTGGATTCATTTTTATTGCATGTTCCTATCATAGTAATATTTTTTAAATGGTAATTTGCTCTTTCATCAGAAAAGTAATCAAGGAAACGATAGCTTGATAAAATAAGTCCCTCTGTAAATGCCTGACAATTGTACGCTTCCATACCTCCAGTTGGACATTCAACTGCTAAAGAACCATATTTTTTATCAATAAGAAAATTAACGATAGCACCACCTGCTCTTCTGAAATTTTCTGCAGTTGCTTCTTTTTTCTTCCCTAATCCAAAAAATAAAGTTTTTTCTTTTTTATTAAACGAAAATGCTAAATCCCCAACTTTTCCTTTCATTTGACCACTAGTAATTGTCCAGTGTTTCTTGTCGTCTTCAAAAACTCCTTTTGCAACTATATCTGCCTTAACACCGTTTAAATTTTCTTTATAATGTAATTTATTAATATGTGCCATTCTTTCTCCCTATTCACAATTCAAATTATGATTAAACTTAACTAATTTTCCTTCATCATCTCTAACGACAGCAACAAAAGTGATGTTGGCTGTACATGCTAATCTTTTACCATGATCTTTGCTCTCAGCGAAAGCCTTAATCTCTATTTCAAGAGATGAACTTCCTGTTCTTATAACTTTGGATTCACAATTTACCCAATCTCCCAAAAAAACAGGTTCTTTAAATTCTACTTTATCCATTGCACGAGTAACTACACCCCACGCATCTGTTTCTTTTAAAAAATCATTGGCAGCTTTTACACCGGCAAGATCTAGCCATGCCAACATATTTCCACCAAACAAAGTACCAGCTGTATTAATATGTTGCGTTTGAACCAGCTCTGAGTATTCTGATATTTTACTCACGGTATTAATTTAAAAAAATTTTCTGTTTTAGCATCAGTTATTTATAAAAAAAACAACAACTATTATTGCAGAATCATATCAGAAGCTTTCTCAGCTATCATAATTGTAGGAGCATTGGTGTTACCACGGGTTACATTAGGCATAACCGATGCATCAACCACACGCAACTTTTTAATACCATGTACACGCAATTGTGAATCAACTACTGCCATATTATCTGTTCCCATTTTACAAGTACTGGTAGGATGATAAACGGTTTGTGCAGTTTCTCGGATATAATCTTCAATCGCTTTATCATCAGTTAATGGCTGTTCTGGCTGAAAATAACTAGATCGATAAGCTTTGAAAGCATCAGATAAACCAAGTTTTTCAGTAACTTTATATCCAATGATAGATCTTCTCATATCATCATCAGTACTTAGGTAATTGTGATCGATACTCGGACCCACTCGAAAATCTGAAGATGATAGCTTTATTGAACCTTTACTGGTAGGATTTAAAACTAATCCACCAATTGAATATCCATTTCCACGCTTAGGATTATCAAAACCATGATTCACAAAATAACAAGGTCCAAAATGAAATTGAGTATCGACAGTAGGTTGATCTGGTGAAGATTGGATGAAACCACCTGCTTCTCCAACATTGCTAGTAAATGGCCCTTTCCTAGAAAGAAGATAGTGGAATAAATATTTTACTATTATTGGGAATTTTTCTGCTGCATCTAAAGATCCTTTATAGCTAGAATTAAAAATAGTAAAATATGTTAAATGGTCTTGAAGGTTCTTTCCTACTCCAGGTAGATGTTCTTTGACTGGAATTTTATGTCTTTGCAATTCATCTCCATCACCGATTCCAGATAACATTAAGATTTGAGGACTATTGTATGCTCCTGCACTTAGAATTATTTCTTTATTAACTACGACTTCACATACTTTTCCTTTTTGATGGTAAATCACCCCAGTTGCACAATTATCTTTGATTACAATACGTTCTACTTGTGCATTGATTTCAATAGTTAAATTTTTGCGGTTGCTTACAGGATGAAGATAACCTCTAGCTGCGCTACAGCGCTCACCATCTTTATTAGTTACCTGATAAGAACCAAATCCTTTTTGTTTGGCTCCATTAAAATCGGAATTGAATTTATAACCTAATTCTTGTGCAGCTTTCACAAATACATCGGATAGAGGGTTCGTATAAGTACGATTGGTTACATTCAAAGGTCCACCTTGACCGTGATATTCATCATTAATAATTTCTTGATTCTCTGCCTTCTTAAAATATGGTAATACCTCATCATATGACCATCCTTCATTCCCAAGTGCATTCCATTCATTATAATCATGTTTACTTCCACGGATATAAATCATGGCATTAATGCTACTAGATCCTCCCAAAGCTTTCCCTCGAGGAAGATATAGTTCTCTATTTTTCATATTTTTTTGAGGGGTGGTAGTATAATCATAATCAAATTTGGTCTTATAAAGTTTTGGAAATTGAGCAGGGATTTGAATATTTAGTGCTTTATCCTTACGGCCAGCTTCTAAAATCAATACACTATTTTGATTATTAGCACTTAATCGGTTGGCCAATACGCAACCGGCAGAACCAGCACCAATAATTACGAAATCATAACTGTTTTTCATATTAAATACTCTAAGATAAATCTACACAAAAAGTAAAAAAGAAAAATTATAAATATTCTTTAGCAATTTTTTCACCCTCGGAAACATTAACTTTTGAAAGCACTAAAGCACCAAGAATAAAGAGTATCATAATAGATTGTAGTCCAATACGTGCAGACAATACTTGGTCATCTATTATGTTGCTTAATATTAATGTAACCGATCCCATCAATAATGGACCTATCACCGCGGCAAATTTACCCCACATGTTAAAAAATCCAAAAAATTGAGCTGATTTATTCTCAGGAATAATGCGAGCATAGAGACTCCTGCTAAGTGTTTGAATTCCTCCCTGGAAACAGCCAATCATCCCTGCAATGACATAAAAATGCCATGCTTCAGTAACAAAATATCCAGAAAGAATAATAACCATGTATGCAGCAATTGCAAAATAGATTGCATTCTTAATGCCTATTTTATCCGCAAATTTTACATAAAATAAGGTTGCAAAAAATGCTATAAATTGAACCAACACAAGAGCTCCCATAATTGTTGTACTATCAAAACCAAGTGTAATTCCAAAATCAGCTGCCATTCTTACAGTGGTATCTACACCATCAATGTAAAGCCAGTATGCAATCAAAAATGTAAAGACAACTTTAAGGTGTCGTATTTCATTAAAAGTATTTTTTAATTGTTTAAAACCAGATTTAATAGTTTGAAGAGAGGTTTCAGCTTTGTGATATTTTGGCTCTTTAACAAATAATAGAATTGGGATAGAAAATATTGCCCACCACAATGCAACACTGATAAAAGACCATTTAATGCCTTCTACACTATCAGCAAATCCAAAAAAGGATGGATATGTAATCATGAGAAAATTAATCACAATCAAAATACCTCCACCGATATAACCTAAGGCATATCCTAAACCAGAAACATAATCAACATTATCTTTATTGCTTACAGCTGGTAAAAGCGAATCGTAGAATATATTTGCACCTGAAAATCCAACTGTAGCAATCACATAGGTTAGGAGTGCAATCTGCCACATTCCTTGACTAATAAGAGCAAGTCCAGCTGTCATAAGAATGCCTAGAAAAGCAAAAAATACTAGAAATCTTTTTTTATAAGTACCCCTATCAGCAATTGCTCCCAAAATAGGAGCCAATAAAACAACGATAATAGATGCAACTGAATTTCCTAATCCCAAATAAAAAGTACTAATTGATAAATCTTCTGGATTAGACCAATATTGTGCGAAAAAAATTGGGAAAAATCCTGCCATAACTGTGGTTGCAAAAGCGGAGTTAGCCCAATCATATAATGCCCAACTATAGATACTTTTTTTCACAGTTACCCCTTCCTAATAGATAACTTAAGTGTTACGCCTTTGAAATCAAAAGACTCCCTTAATGTATTGTGAAGATATCGTTTATAAGGCACCGAAATCAGCTTTGGATAATTACAAAAAAAAGCAAATAAGGGTGGTGAAATTTGGACCTCATCAACAAATTTTATCTTTACTGATTTACCTTGTAATGCTGGTGGTGGATATTTTTGTACTGTTTTTGCTAACCAATTATTTAATTCTTTAGTATTAATCTTTTCTTTGTGCTTATTAAACACGTCCCACGCTTCAGACAAAATGTTCGAAATACGTCTTTTTGTTAGTGCAGAAACAAATAATATAGGATAGTTCTCTAAAGAACGGAAAGAATCAAACATATCCAACATAAATGAATCTGCTAAAATATCTTTTTTCGAAGTCAAATCCCACTTATTAACAAGAATAATCATAGATTTTCCTTTTTTAATAATTTGGCTTGCAATTGTTTTATCTTGTTTTGTAAATCCTTTTTCAGCATCAATGACGAACAATACAACATCAGATCTCATTAAAGAATCGATTGCTCTTAATGAGCTATAAAATTCGATATCAGTATCAACTTTACTTTTTTTACGCAATCCTGCTGTATCAACAATCTTTACTGTTTTTCCATGCCACTGAATGTTGGTATCAATTGAATCACGAGTAGTACCAGCAACCTCTGAAACAATGGCCTGTTCTTTTTGAATAATGCTATTAAGCAGAGATGATTTCCCAACATTGGGCATACCCACTATAGATATAGAAAAAGATTCATTTGTATCAACCGCTTTAGAAGAATCAGATTCATCTAACAAAATATCTAGAACATCACCAACTCCTGAACCATTAAGAGCTGAGATACCGATTGGATCATCCAATCCAAGATCAAAAAAAGAGATTGTATTATTTTTGAGTTGTTCTGGAGTATCGCACTTATTTACGGCCAAAACATATTTTTTGTCTGATTGTCTAACAATTTTTGCCAAATGTTGATCATTTGGATTTAATCCATCTTTTCCATCAACAAGAAAAATAATAGAATCACACTCTTTTACCGCTTCTACAATCTGTTCTCTAATTTTCTCACTAAAGCTATCTTCATCTGAATCGACAAAACCACCCGTATCTATAACATCAAATTTTTTATCTAACCATTCGCCGGATGCATAAATTCTATCACGTGTAACTCCTGCTGTTGGGTTGACAATAGATGTTCTTTTTCCGCACAATTTGTTAAAAAGTGTCGACTTTCCAACGTTAGGACGTCCGATAATAACAATTTTTAGTTTTTTGCTCATTTCGATGGATTATACAACTAAGCGGATTTTGGTGCTATAAAATTTATTTGGAAAGAGAAAACAACAGATCTATCCAAAGGATTAAAGAAACTAGCCATGCAATCCCAAAAAAAGATGCTCTTCGAATGACTACAGGATTTATTTCTCTAACAGCAAAATGAATGGCTCTTGCAACAACATATATCCAAGCCATAATAATGGTAAATTGAGTTACGTGATTTGTTACAAATGCTAAAATACAATACAAATAAAAAAACAACGGTGCTTGATGTAAATTTTTATAATGCTCTCTAGAAGATTGTACTTTCTTAGGAACTTCTTTCCATGGAAACATATACTTCATCCATCGAGGATCCATCTCTTTATCTTTGATTGCCTTAATGACAGTATTGCGATTAAGATAAGCTTGAAAATAGGTTAAAAATACAAGAGGAAATATTGGGAATAATATTTGTACTGATTCCATCTAAAAACCCTCAGTTAACCCAAATAAACTCGGAGAGGTTCACTACGTGTTTTATGAGCAAGACGTCTTATTGCTTTTTCTTTAATCTGACGCACACGCTCACGTGTTAGATTAAATTGTTCACCAATCTCATTCAGTGTAAAAGATCGATCTCGATTAATGCCAAAATACATCTCAATTACAGAGCGTTCTCTATCTGTTAGCGTACTTAAAGCGGATGCAATTTCTTCCTTCATCGAAGTATCCATCACTTTATTATCAGGATTTTTTTCTTGTTCATCCTCAATAACATTAATAAGTGAACTATCCTCTCCATCTGAGAATGGTGCATCTAATGAACTATGTCTTCTTGAATACTGTAGAGCATTGAACACTTCATTGGTTCCAATATCAAGTTGATGACTAATTTCTTCAACTTTTGGTTGTCTACCAATTTCTGCTTCTAATTTTTCAGCTGCTTTGGTAATCTTTGTGATTGTACCTACACGATTTAAAGGCAATCTAATTAATCGTCCTTGTTCAGCAAGTGCTTGTAGGATAGCTTGCCTAATCCACCATACTGCATATGAAATAAATTTAAAACCTCTTGATGGATCAAAACGTTTTGATGCCTTAATTAACCCTAAATTTCCTTCATTAATAATATCAGAGAGAGATAAACCATTTCCTTGGTATTTTTTTGCAACAGAAACAACAAACCTAAGATTTGCTTCAACCAATTCTTTCATTGCTTCTTTATCGCCTTTTTCTATTCGAACTGCAAGTTCCACTTCTCTTGCTGGTGGTAAAGGTTCATATTGAGAAATTTCTGACAAATACATGCTAATAGTTCCACTAGCAACTTTTGATCGTCTAATTTTTTCGTTAGCACGTTCCTTTGCAGCTTTTACTTTCTCTTCTGGTGACAGCTCTTTTTCAATCTGTGTTGCAAGTGCATCAGCATCAGTTTCTTCGATGCTTTTTAGCTCTTTTGCTAGTTGTTTTTTGGAAAGTTTTTTTGCGCTCAATTGATAATTCCTTTTTGACTTGTCACGACACGAAATTTACAATATTATTTAAATTTTCCAAGCTATTTATGAGAATATTCACTTCTTGGAAAGACTACCTACAACAGCTTTGACTTTTGCTTGTGTCTCGCTACTGAACCAATTATCAATTAATATTTCATAATCAAAATTAGTATCATGCATTAAAGATTGCTTTAACCTAACAAATGGTTCTCCAGCATCTATATAAAATTTCGCCAATTCTTTTGCTTTTTTCAGAGCTTGAGATGTGGCTCTCTTTTTGCCTGTTAACCGATGTCCAATTAATTCATTAATAAGACCTTTTTTGTGAGCTTGCGAAGGAGTATACATTTTACATTGTGTTGCAACTTCAAAAAGATTATCCCTGCTAATTGAATGAGATATAATGGATAACATATCTGGAGGCAAATCAATACCTATGTACATTTCATTAAGACCCATTCTATGTGTTCCATGTATTCCATAGCGATAGTCAGATGCTAGTGCTAACAAACACCCTCCAGCAATAGCGTGACCGCCAACTATACTAATCACCGGCCCAGGGAATTCTCTGCATGCCGTAAAAAGATCTCCAAGAGTACCAAAAATAAGAGAAACTTCCTTTCGTTCTTTCGCACTCATTAAATCTTTTAGATTCAGACCAGCGCTAAATACTGTTTCGTTGCCAAGAATAATAACAGCCTTGCATTCATTATAATTTAATTCTTTGATAATTTTTTTTACTCTGTCAACACTTAAAAGATTTGGGCCTTTATCCCCCATTCGGATAATTTTAATTTCATTTTCTATTGTAACATTCATTTTAATCCTCTTTACTCCATTTGTTCTTTAATAACATCAAATACCGGAACAGTTTTTTGAGCAACATAATCAAAGCAAACCAAGGTAGTAATGCATTTAACTGCACAATCAGTTTGATCCTTTAAAAATAAACCATATTCATAATCAAAACTCTTATTGCCTACTCTCGAAACTTTAATTCCTATATCTACTTCTTTTGGATGCTTGATTTGTTTATAGAAATCTAATTTCATTGATGCAACAATGAATGGAAAAGAATTCTTATTATAAGCATCTAACCCTAAATCTTTCGCATGACGTATTCTTACATCTTCAAAATAAGCTACAACTGTTCCATGGTTAAGATGTCCCAACATATCTTCATCATACCATCGGGTTTCTAGATCATAAAAAGTTTTAAATTGTTCTCGTGTCATTATTCAATTAAGAATTGTGAATTTTCATTAGGAAAAATACATTTTTCTTTTTTTCCAAACCAGCTATATCTTTTCCTTGAGACCAAATTATATAGTTTATCTGCTAAAAATCTTGGAATAACAAATCTCAAATATTGCAAAGGATGATTTAAAAATTTTAAAATTATAAATGCTGCTTCCGATTTTTTAAAAACTGTATCACCTTGTTGTACAATAACAGTATCTATATCTGAGATTTCATCTATATTGAGAGTTCTTTTGGCATAATTAGACTGCAAGGGACTATATTGAATTTTCTTTTCATGATCGTGTCTTATAGAAAAATCAACAAGATTAGAGCACAAAAAACAAATTCCATCGTAGTATATAACTAATTGAGGTTTCATTAAAAAATAAAAGGAATAATAAAAGCTGTTTTTTTCTTGTATTCTTTATGCTCTTCAAAACGAGATAAAGATTTGTCAATTCGAATCATCCCAGGAATCCATATAGACAGTACAAATGCACCTAAAATTAGTATTGGTACCCACCAAAGATTGGTTTCAATAGTTAAAAGGAGAAAGCCAGTATAAATTAATAATTCACCAAAATAATTCGGATGCCTACACTGCTTCCATAAACCTTCTGTCATCAATCCTGAATTATGTTTTAAAAAGATATACTTTTGCATATCTGACGTGAAATGATAGAATACACCAAAAATAAAAATAATAACTGAAGCAACAATAACATTAATCGAAGCTTCATGGCCCTGCATTGTAATAATGAAAGCAGGAGACCAATATGCCATCAGGCAAAAGAGCATAAAAATAGCATATGGTAGATTTGCCTTTTCTTCCCAGCTTTTGTCAGGGAAAATATTGCTTTTCATTACCCACATAATCCCATATGAACCATGTAAACAGAAATAAATCCATGCCGTCATATTCTCTGTTTGATTAAAATAACAAATCAGACCAAGGACGGTTATCCAAGTAACACTTTTAGAAAAATCAATGATGTATTTTTGTTTAATTCGCATAAAAGAAAAATGGTATTAAAGAAATTAATAAAATAATAATAATAGTTATAACTGATTTCTTATATTTGTTAATTAATTCTTCTTTTTTATTCATTGGCTAATGCATCCCACGCAAGCATACCACCATTAACATTAACAGCAGTAAAATCATTGGCATTTAGAATGTCTTTCCCTCTACCAGATCGGTTACCGCTTCGACATACTACATAAATTGTTTTATCTTTAACAGAACTTAATTCATTCATTCTATCTGCAAGTTCATCAATAGGAATGAGGGTTGCCCCATCAATATGTCCTAAAGGACCATAAAATTCTTCTTCTGTCCTAACATCAAGAACAATTGTATCATTGGCTAATACGCTGGATTTAAACTCTTCCATTGTAATAACATCGCTAAATTCTGTTTTTGTACAACCCATTAATAAAAAAATAGTTAAAAAAATTGAAAATAAATATTTAATCATTTTTTCTTCTCTGTATGTAACGTTTTATAGTAAAAATATTAAATAATGTGGCCAAAATAACCAACACTGTCATTAAAATTATTGTACTTCTCATTAGTCAATTTCCGTTCCAAATACTTTATCCCACAGTGTAAACGTAGATGCATAATTGCCTTTATTTCTTGAGTGATGAAGATCATGATGTTCTGTTGTACCATAAAAAGGAATAGCAGATACAATTTTCGAAGATTTTATTCCAGAATGAATATCTAATTCATGTAAATTTCTTAAAGCAGACATAGTCCAAAATGCATAAATATTTATCTGAGGGAAAAATAGCGCAATCACAGCTAAACCAATAAAAGGACCAATAGCACCAAAAAACCATTCAAGAGGATGTGTGAAGATATATTCCATTGGAATAGGCATTGTAGATCGATGATGGGTTTTGTGAATATGTTTGTATAAAAACTTTGTATGTAAGGCTGCATGGTAGAAATAAAAATATAAGTCATCTATTAAAAAAATTAAAATTAACTGAAATAAAAATAATCCAAGAGTTGGAGTAGAAAAATCAAGTATATCGTAGAATAAATATACTCCAACAGCTCCAACAGATAGTAAAATAGAAAGATTAAATAATATTAAAGGAAATCTTTTATAAAAACGTCGAGCAAAATATTCTTTTGGCTGAATGCGATAATCATTAATAAGATTTGTATGAAGGATTAAAGCTGTATAAATATACCCTATAAGATTTGTACAAAAAAGTATAGCTATAGTAATCAATATTGCACTTGTTACATTCATAATGCCAAAATTTAACTTATATGTTATTCAAAAAGATCATTTAATCTATTTTTTATTACTGCTTGATTTGCCATAATACCTAATGATCTTACAGCAATATTTAACATACTAAACCGCTTATCTTTGGTATATCCTTTATGGTATCTGAAATAAATTTGTTGTGCAATAATTGCTATTTTAAATAATCCATATACGTAATAAAAGGTAGGGTTTTGAATTGTTTTACCAGATTTCTTCTCATACATACCAAGTAATTCATTCCGAGAAGGATTACCGTCCAAAGTGGTCGGACTTAATTGGAATATTCTAAGTTCTTCAGGATCATTTTTATCCATCCAATATCCAAGCGTAGTTCCAAAATCCATCAACGGATCTCCAAGAGTTGCCATTTCCCAATCCAAAACTGCGATTACTTTTGTTGGATCTTTGGGATCAAGTACCATATTATCATATTTAAAATCATTATGAATAATGGAGGGTGATGACTCTCTAGGTTGATTTTCGCTTAACCATTTTGCAATAAAATCCATTTCTGGAATATTATCTGTTTTTGCATGATAATATCTTTTAGTCCATCCAGCAATCTGCCGTTCTATGTATCCATCAATTTTTCCAAAATTTATTAATTCACTTTTATTTAAATCTACTTGATGCAATTCTACTAATGTATCAACTAATGAATCAGCAATCCCTGAGATAGTATCAGAATCAGGTGCATTTTTCTGAGAAAGCCCTGGTCTTAATATATACCCCTTAACGCAATCCATTACATAAAAAGGAACACCAAGAATAGATTGATCATCAGAATAGAAATGTACATTAGGAATTTTTGCAAATTCTGTTTTTAGTTTTTTCAATATCTGGTATTCCCTAAACATATCATGTCCACCTTTTAGGCTATCTGCTCCATAAGGAGGTCTTCTTAATACAAGTTCATGATCATTTGTTTTTAAATAGTATGTTAGATTAGAAAAACCGCTTGGGAACTGTTTTATAGATAAATCATCTGTATTAAAACCTTTAGATTTTAAAAAATTACTAATGGATTCAACAGGAAGAGTCTCACCTTCTCTAATATCTTTAGGTAAATCCATTTCAAATGTAACATTATTATTATTTTTTAGAATTTTTGAAAATTTAAGATAGAATCTTAACCAAATTGGAATTGGTAAGTTAATTTTTGATCTCTTTCCAGACATCTATTTAGAGTAAGATTTTAGAATCTCTCTAGCTACTCGTGATTTATGCACTTCATCTGCTCCATCGTAGATTCTAGCGGCTCTTTCATGTCTATATAGAAATGCAATAGGAGTATCATCCGTCATCCCAAGAGCTCCATGAACCTGAAGTACACGATCTAAAACTTTTTGTAATACGTTAGCTACATAAAATTTGATAGTAGAAATTTCTACCTTGGCAGAATCTGCACCGTGTTCATCAATTTTTTTAGCTGTATCAAGGACCATTAGTCTTGAAGCATTAATTTCAGCACGAGACTCAGCAATCCAATTTTGAATAGTTTGTTTTGTTGCTAAAGGTTTATTTGGCGCAAGCTCACGAGTCAATGCCCTGTTGCACATCATATCAAACATACGTTCACATTCACCAACCCAACGCATACAATGATGAATTCTTCCTGGACCTAATCTATCTTGGGCAATTTTAAATCCTTCACCTGCTTTTCCAAGTAAATTTTTTTCCGGAACAATACAATTTTCATATCGAATCTCAGCATGTGCATTCCAGCCATCTCCTTCATCTCCCATCACAGGAATATTTCTAATCAATTTAAATCCTTCGGTATCGGTTGGAACAATAATTTGACTAGCACGAAGATAAGGATTAGGGTTATCAGGGTCTGTAACTACCATAGCAATAGCAAAACTCGCACCATCGGCTGAGGAGGTAAACCATTTATGCCCATTAATAACATAATTTTCTCCATCTTTTTTTGCAATTGTTCCCATCATGGTAGGATTAGAACCCGCAAATTCAGGCTCCGTCATTGAAAAACAACTTCTAATATCTCCATTAAGAAGAGGTTTTAAAAATGTTTCTTTTTGATAATCAGATCCATGATCCATTAATATTTCCATATTTCCAGCATCTGGCGCTTGACAATTAAAAACATATAAACCATAGAAAGCATGGCCCAATATTTCATAAATTTGACCTAATTGATGTAAACTTAATCCTAGACCACCATATTCCTTCGGAATTTGAGGAGTGAATAAACCCAAAGATCGAACCTTATTTCTTTTTTCTTCTAGGTAAGGTAATTGTTCTTTGAAAGTATGTTTAACATCAAATTTTTCTTCACTAACCATTTCTTCTTTAATGAAGTCTTTGATGGTTGATTTGATTTGCTGAAACTCTTTATCTGTTATTGCCATTTCTTTCTTAAATATATGTTTCTAATTCCTTAGAAAGAAAACTAACATTAAATGTCTTTAAAGTAAATCTTTCAGTTGTACAAGAAAACTCTGATATCGAAGCATTCTTAATAGCAAAATTTTGCTTCTGTATATCTTGAGGACTACACTGTGTTGCTTCTCCATAGAGCGCTGATATTACCCCACCAGATGTTACAACTAAAATATTAGAAGATTCGGGTAAAGAATTTTGGATTGTATTTAATGATTTTTTCACTCTAGATCTAAAATTTGTATAGGATTCCAAATCTGTGTTGGTCAAGTCTAGTTCTGAATTAGCCCATTTTAATGCGATATATTGAAACATTTTAAAAAACTTTTTTTCCTGATTATCATTTTCATAGTTCTTATATAGATCAATTAATTTGGAGTCAGATTGTAGAAGTTTTGGTGCAAAATATTGGGTTACTTCCATTAAATGGTTTTCAGCAAATCCATTTTCAATAGAAAAAGGAATCTTCTCGTTAGCATTATATCCCTCTATAATTCCATCAAAAGTTTGTATATGGCGTTTGAGTGGACCAACAATTGCTTTATCAAAATTTAATTTCTGTTTTGCAAGCGCTTTACCAAGCTCAATAGACTGTTTAATACCTAAATCGCTAAGATTATCATAGTCATCTTCGCCAAATGAAGCCTGACCATGGCGTACAAAGAATAATGTATTAATTGTTTTTCCCCTTTATTCGTAAATAAGAAAAACTAATTCTGCAACACATGCAGGTTTTTCACTATTTTTTAATTCAAAAGTCAAAGATACAATTAAACGTGCACCTTTTCCTCTTTGGTTATCCATTTTCTCGAAACTCTTCAAAATCACTTTCCCTCTCACTTCGCTGTTTACTGGAACAGGAGCAGTGAAACGTACATGGTTGAGCCCATAATTAATGCCCATTTTTACTGATTTCACCGCATAGATATCCTCTAACATTCTTGGAGCTAATGATAAAACAAGGAATCCGTGTGCTATCGTCGTTTTGAAAGGTGATAAAAGTTTTGCCTTCATAGGCTTGGTATGAATCCATTGAAGATCTCCAGTTACTTCTGCAAACTCATTAATTTGTTTCTGAGTAATTTTTTGCCATTCAGTAACGCCAAGTTCTTCACCTACACTGGCTTCTAATTCACTGATATTTTTAAATACTTTCATATACAAAAATTAAGAGTTGGAAGTGTCTCCTACAATATGAAATTTTCTAAGATAATATTGAAGAAATAGGAATGAAATTGCTGTTGCTATTATAATTGCTAATACCTGGGAATACCATACCCAAACAACAGGTTTTCCTGTTTGGTAGAAATATAGAGCAAGTGGAGCAGTAATCACTAAAACCCTAATCGTAGTCACCACCAATAACGGCATTCCTTGACCAAATGCTTGACAAATTCTAGCACATATTACACTGACCGCAACTGCCGGATATACCAGTACGATTATTTTTAGATAGGTAATTCCAATAGACAAAACTTCTTGATTTGATGTGAAAATTGGTAAAATAATTTCTGCAGATAAAAAGAGGATAGCTACATTCACTATAGTAATCATAAATGCCCTCGAAATCCCATATTTTACTACCCATACTAGTTTAGAAAATTCCTTGGCACCAAAAAACATACCTACAATTGTCGTTAGTGCAATTGCAATCCCCAAACAAGGCATAAATAATAGCATATCTATCCGAGAGACAATTTGATATGCTGCTACTGTTTCAGAAGAATAGTTAATCAAGATTTTATTAAGTACAGCTTGCCCAAAAGAAATAATTAACATCGACAATGAGGATGGAATTCCTACCTTAAATATCACATTTAGTATATTCGGAGTGTAACGAAAATGACTAAAATTGAATGAAATGAATGTTTTTTTCATGACAAAAATAACCGTGAAATACATCGCCAACATGATCACCTGACTTAAAACGGTTGCAATTGCTGCACCATCAACACCATATTCAAGCAAAAAGATAAAAATAGGGTCCAATATAACATTTGATATTGTTCCAACTAAACCAATAATCATTGGAATTGTCGTTTCCCCTTCTCCAGCAAGAATAGCTCTAAAAAATAATGAAAATACCACCCCACCTATTCCAAAAGTCAATATTTTTAAATACGAATGGGCAGTATCAAGAATATGATCATATGCACCTAATAATATTAGTAAATCTCTTCCAAAATAGACCCCTAATATGGTCAATAATATGGTAATAACAATCCCTAACAAAATAGCATGTTCGGCACAATTATCTGCATTTCTTTTATCTTTTTTACCAATATATTGGGCGATAGATGCTGTTACACCAGCTCCCAATCCAACAGTCAATCCGATAATAATGAAAAAAAGTGGACTCACAAAAGCAACGGCAGTGACTTCATCTGCTCCCAACCAGCCAATAAACATAATATCCACAACATTAAATAATGTTTGAACCATCATTCCCGCAATAATAGGAAGTGCCATGGACCATAATGCTCGCGCAGGATCATTAAGGAATGATTTTAGACGTGACTCTTTTTGCATAAAATTCTCTTACTTAAAGAGGGATAAGTACTCTCTATAACCTTCTTTTTCCATATCCTTAAGAGGAATAAATTTTAATGCAGCAGAGTTAACACAATAACGTAATCCTGTTGGATCAGGACCATCATCAAATATATGACCTAAATGAGAATCACTGTTTTTTGCCTTGACCTCTGTTCGAGGAACAAGTAGTTGATAATCCTGTTCAAATTTTAGGTTCTTTTTGTTAATAGTTTGATAAAAAGAAGGCCATCCTGTTTTAGAATCATATTTGTGTTGAGAAGAAAACAATGCTTCTCCTGACACAATATCAACATAAATACCAGGTTCTTTATTATTCCAATATTCATTATTAAATGCTGGTTCTGTTCCACATTCTTGTGTCACATAATACTGCATATCACTTAATTCTGCTTTTTTCTCTGACATTAGATTATCTACAGTTTGAGCATACGAAACGTTTAAAACAACACCTAATAACAAGATTCTGGGATAATTCATTGCATAGAACTTAATAATAAGATTCGATTTTTTATTTGGTTTTTTTACTATGCTATATTACCTTACTCAGAACTAACTAATTAGAGAGGTATAATAATATGCATAATATTAAATATATTTTAATTGCTCTCCTATCTAGTGCCATGTTAAGTGCACAGACTGTCTCTGGGACAGTAAGTGATGCTGATGGTAGTGGATTAGCAGGTGCAAACGTCTCTGTTGAAGGTACTGATCTAGGATCAGCCTCTAACAATGACGGCTCTTATTCCGTTACAGGATTGTCAGCCGGTACATATACCGTAACTGCTTCTTATATCGGATATGATAGTACTAGTTCAAGTGTTACTGTAGGCGACGGCCAAACTGTAACATTGAATATTACACTGAGTCAAGGCGATATTCGCCTTAATCAAGTAGTAGTTGCAGCTTCTAGAAAAAAAGAACTTGTAGTTGATGCTCCTGCTAGTGTAGAAGTACTTTCAAGCGAAGAATTAAGCGTACGTAGTGCAAAATCGATTATTGATCATACTGAAGGTCGCGCTGGTGTAGAAACCATGAAGACTGGTATGGCATCATCTAACGTTACGTTACGTGGTTTCAACGGTATTTTTTCTGGCGCTTTACACGTCATGGTCGACAACCGTTGGGCTAGACCCCCAGTAATTACAGCTAATCTCTTTCAACTAATTGGTATAGAAGAAGACGATATCGATAGAATAGAGCTTGTTCGTGGTCCTGGATCTACAATGTATGGTCCTAACACAGCACAAGGCGTAATGGCTATTTACACTAAGTCTCCATTTGATCAAAGTGGGACTAGAATTTCAGTTACTGGTGGACAAAATAACTATGCGAAGGTAGCAATAGGAACTGCTGGTCAGTGGGGCAGTAAATTTGCTTATAGAGTAAGTTTAAGCCATACTGAATTCGATGAATGGTCATATGATATTAATAATAGTGGTACACTTGGCGGATATAGCGAACCAGCAACGGTAAGACGTTGGTTAGCTACTCCTTCATATCCATTTAGAAACTATGATACTGTCTATGACGATCCAGTAGAAGGTGTTGCTAACAACCCTGCTACTGAAGCCGAACCAGTAAATCTTTTCACTGATGTATTTGGTACAAAAATAGAGATTCGTCCTGACCTAAAATCTACTATCACTCTTTCTTTGCGCGCTACAGAAGCTGACGCAATAGAAATGACAGGTATTGGTAGAGCTTATGGAATCGGTGCAAACTCTATGTCAGAACAGATTTCATATCAACGCCAAGATGTCCTTGGAGGCGATTTGTTTATTAATGTGTTCAATAACCATAATTCTCAAGATGGTACTTATATTCTTGGAACGGGACAGATTATCTATGATAGATCTGCATCCCTTGCATTCCAAGTACAGCATTCTGTACCATTGGGTAATGGTCAACACTTGACTTATGGTCTCGATCATGAAGATAGAACTCCAGATACTGGTGGCAGTATCAATGGAGTATTCGAAGATTCTGATGACTATACTTCAGATGGTGTCTATGCGCAGTACGAAAACCAACTAAACGACAGTTGGAAATTGGTAGCTGCAATTAGAGGAGATGATAACACGTGGAATGATGATTTATTAGTGTCCCCAAGATTCGCAGTGGTATATAAACCAACTGCTACGGGACAAGTAAGGTTTACTTACAACAAGTCTATCGAGGTTCCAGGAAATTATCCGAAAAATCTAGATATTACTCAATATGCTAATTTCTTATCATTAGCAGGAGTACCTGATTTCTCAGGATTACTTGGATTCCAACCTGACTTTAATTTACGTGCAATGGGTGCAAGAAATGGATACAACTATCATGTGGGTACGAATGGGGTAAACTCATTTCGTAGTAATTGGTCACATCATCCTTATTTAGGTGGTAATATTAACCATAATTGGGATCTTGGTGACGCAAACTTCAATGCAGTTGTATGGCCTACTCTAGCATCATTCATTGGTGGTGGATTTTTACAAAGTGCTAGTGGTGGAGCATTGTTAGCAGGATGGGCGCAAGGCGTCGGTGCTGCTTATGCTGCCGCTACAGGTGATGTTGCCGGTGCTGCTGCCTATGGTGCAGCCGCTGCTGGTGCAGCTGCCGCTGATTTCCAAACACTAATGGGTGTGACTCCAAATATTGCTCATGTAACAGCGATGTATGTTCCTGCAGCAGGTGCTTTTGTACCTACTGATGGTGCAAATGCATCTCCTATTGGCAAGAATGACCACACAACTCGTGACGTATATGAAATTGGATATAAAGGACAAGTTGGAGACGGTATGGTATTAGGTGTTGATGTATGGACTACTGAAGTTCATGATTACATTGGTGCCCTAACTAACATGTCTCATAGTGTAATTATGGCTGCAGATGGCGCAGATTATGTTGCAAAATTAATGACTGCAATGTATGGAAACGCCAACCTAACAGGGTTTGTTAACTTGTTAGATTCTGCTGCTGCTGGTGGAAATGGCAACGGAATTGGTGCTGATGATCTTGCAGGTATTGTTGCAGGTTCAGTAGGTTCGATTCCAGTTGGAAACATTTCTCCAGATCACTCACCATATGGTGCTGACATGATCTTTGGATATGGTAAAGTTACCGATTCATTCAGACTTAGCGGATTGGATCTTTCATTAAATTGGTATCCTAGCAACGATTGGTCCTTCTGGGCTGCGTTGTCTCATATAGATAAAGATGAGATTAGTGTTCCAAATGTTGATGAAGAAGGTGTTTTAAACATGAACACTCCAAAGAATAAACTAGGTGGTGGAATGCAATATTCTGGCGAAGGCCACGGATATGGATTATCACTACGATATCAAGATTCATACAATATGGATGGATCAGTATATGCTGGTAAAGTCGATGCTTTCTACACTTTAGGTGTAAATGCAAGCTTCGATATTGATGCAGCTCCTGGTTTAAAAGTCACTTTAACAGTTGACAATATTACTGACCAAGTACACCGTGAAGCATTCCAAGGTGCTTTAATGGGTAGATGGGCTGCACTTAGACTCGGATATGAGTTTTAATTGTAAGACGTAATTGATATAAAAAAAGCCCTCATTTTTTGAGGGCTTTTTTTTACTCTAATCTTTCCCGACCTTCTGCCAGGGCAATTCTACCAGATCTACATTTCCTCCGCTAAGAATGAGGACAACTTTTTGTCCTTTGAATCTTTCTTTGTTAGCAATCACACTAGCAAGCGTAAGAGCACACGATGGTTCTACAATAATTTTCATTTGTTCCCAAATCAACCTGGTTGTTTCAATAATCTCTTCTTCTGTAGCTAAAATAATATCATCTACATTCTTTTGAATAATTGGAAGAGTGCATTCACCAACAATCGCCATTAATCCATCTGCGACAGATTCTCTATGTTCCATTGGAATACGTTTATTAGCTTGGAACATTAAATAGGTATCATCTACATTTTTTGGCTCAGTACCAATAATTGTTGCTTGAGAGCCAAGGCCTTTTAAAGCAATTGAGATACCACTAATCAGTCCGCCGCCGCCTATGGGTACCACAACGGCATCAAAACTATCTAATTGGTCACAGAGTTCAAGGCCTATTGTACCTTGGCCTGCAATGACCGAATAATTATCATATGGATGAATAGAAACACGATTATACTTCTTTAATACTTCTTGAAATAATCCATCTCGTTCGCTCATTTTGTCACAAAAAATCATATTTCCATTATATGTTTTCACATTATGAATCTTTGCTTTAGAAACGCTTTTTGCCATCACAACATCTGCATGCACTCCCTTAAGGCTCGCAGCACATGCTACTGCGCCACCATGATTGCCTGAAGACTGACACGCAACTCCCTGTTTTGCTTCTTCGTCTGTTAAAGAAAAAACAGCATTGGATGCCCCTCTAATCTTAAACGAACCTGTTTTTTGAAAATTTTCACATTTAAAGAAAAGTTCCATTCCCAATAATTCATTAAAATAATTTGAGGTAATGATAGGTGTTTTTCGGACAATCGAATCTGTTAGAGATTGTGCGTTTTGAATATCTTGTAGCGTAGGTGGTTGGGATAACATTAATTAAGGACGATTATTTTAGATATAATAATTTCCCTACAGCATTAAAATTACTAGAGCGAATTTGATAAAAATATACCCCGCTACTTACATTATCTCCATCGTCATTTTTTGCATCCCATTGTACAGATTGAAAACCAAATCGTTCTTGATTATCAATTAAATTTCTGACTACCCTACCGCGTATATCTAATATCACCATATTAATAGTTTCAGTGGCAGGCATATCAAATTCAATAATAGTGCTACTATTGAATGGATTTGGATAACTCTGACCCAAACGATGGGTGGACGGAGCAGTTTGTAATAAATTATATCCTTCTGATACGATTTGATTATTTCCATCAGAAGCTGAATAACTAATTCTTAAAAATTCATATGTGTCAGTTAAATTTTGGAAGCCAAAGTGTAGTTCTGGTGGTGCAAGGGCACTAGAATCTCCGTGATCACCAAATTCAACGTGCGCTATACCAGTTTGCGTATTATTTAAAACTAATCTTCCTTCTGATGATGTAGTGAGCAAACTGACACTATAATTACCAGGGCTATACTCAAAGTAAACTTGTCCTGACTTTGCTCCATTTGGGAATTTTACTACTAGCTGATTGTTTAAAATACGTAAAAAAGGACTTTCACCTGACACTGAATAGTTTGGAACTTGTAATCCGTTTTCCTGTAGTGACCAATCCCACATAAATTCAAACTTTACTAGATCTTTTGCATCTGCAACACCATCAAAATTCGGAAAGTAATATGGAGCACTTCCTGTGGTTGGTGCTATGTCTATATAAGGCCATGCAGCTATAAATGCACTGTAATCATCAAAATCAACATCCCAATCATTATCGCTATCTCCCAAGAGTGATCCAAAATAATAAAAGGATGTAGAAACCATGGTGGAATTTAAGCCAACCAAATCTTGTCCATATACATTAACATGATATTGTTGATAATCACTTAATCCTAGAGAGTTAAGGTTAATCTGGGCGCTGGAATAAGGTGTAGCTGCTAAGATGTCTTCACCCCCAACAGATGAACCAACAGATACAAAATAAAGCACTACGCCGGTGGTAGCATCATAAAAACTATCTAGCTGTAATCTAAGATCAGGAGTCTTAGTAATATATTGAGTATCTTGAATATTTGTAATTGCTAATGTCCCAGCCGTAGGATTCACTCTATCGACAATTACTACAATTTCATTTGAAGCAAAATTTGAATCTCCAGATGTATTTCCTGTGACACTTCCTGAAGCAATTGAAACTTTTACTTCCCCATCAACAACAGCTTCAACATCAAAACTGTAAGTGGTACCATTTCCACCATTAAAATTCGTCACCGTCGCATTGCTAAGGACTAAATCATCTTGGGTAAATCCAGTAACAGCCTCACTAAAAGTAACATCAACAGTAAAACCATCATTAGAAGTTGCGTAAGAAGTATTTGAAGTTAAAACAGTGTTTACACCACTTACAACTTGTGCCCAACCCCAAGTATTTGCCCATGCATACCCTTCTAAAGCTTGTTCTTCAGAAAACATGCGCATTTGATCATCATATGTATAATCCATATAATTCATAAATTGATCACCTTTACCGCTAGTGCTAATACAGCTATTCACTGCACCTCTACCATAAAAATTGCCACTACCAGCTGGCCATTCATATATATTTGCACTCCCATTATTTGAAATTTGAGGTGGAACATCAGACCAATATTGAAATCCGCAACTACTAGCATTAAAAACATGATTATAGGTAAAATTATGCCCTAATTCATGCGAAAGTGTTCTTCCTTGATCATAACCTGATACTGTACCAGGATTTTCAACTGAACCAACCGATTCTGTTAGAACTACTGATTCAGGAAATCCTAAATAAGCCTGTCCCAACAACCCACCGGTTAAAGGAGCAATATACACATTTAAATATCCAGATTGATATCCCCCAGCGCCACCTCCATCAGGGGTAATAGAACTAGCAAGACTACTTGCTTCAGTTACTCCACCTACCCATGATTGATTGATCTGATATCGACGAATTGTTACACCTTCTACTAAATCTGCACCATTCCTTTCTCCTTGAGCTCCAACAAATTCAACTTGGTGACTACCTCTCACTCCTTGAAAACTATAATCAATTCCTGGATCATTTGGTGCATTGCTAGGATTCGGAGCAGATGGTATGTCATCACCATCAGGATTTATTCCTTTAAAATCTAGATTAATTTGATCAAAATTATATCCAATCTGGGCTTTGTCAAGATTACCTGATGATGTTTGATAAAGCACATGGAAAATAACTGGAATATAAACCGTATCTTTTTTATCCCCATTTGTGCGCCACTCAGGATTTTCTCTTAATAGTTGTTGTGCTTTTTGGATATATGCATCTCGTTCAGCAATAAATTCTGGGTTGGTAAGTTGTAATTCTTGCTCCAGTTCATCTGTAGCACATCTAATCCATTCACTATGATTGTGTTGTGCGTTCAATACAGCAAAGAAGGATAGAATGAATATTATTTTTTTCATAGGAATAATTGCAAATAATTTAAAAGGTATTATAGAGAATACAAATAAAAAATAATGCCTTATGCTTTAAACAATTTATCTGCTTCTTTATAATACGTGTCTACAGTAGCTAACCTCACATCTTCATATCCTCTAACTAAATCTGGTAGTTCAGAAAATTTTAATAAATTTTCATATTTTCCATTGGATATTTCATTAATGTTACTGGTGAGTATTGTTTTATAGTGATGAAGAATTTCTCTATCAGTTTTACGTACATCGCTACTAAACCAAGACATAAAATCAAACTTAGTTCCTCTTAGGAATTTCATTCTTTTTAGACCCATATATCCATACTTAAACCATCTAGGTAGAGCAAGCTTGCTTTTCACTCCAGGAATTTTATTCAATAATGGAACATCTTTGAACATTTTTAGAAATGGTGGATGAAGCATATAATAAAATTTTGCTGATTTTCCGAACTCTTGGTTTAATGCAGTATTTAATTCAGCTTTTAAAGATAAACGTGCTACTTCGTATTCATCTTTTATTGCCATCAGTTTGTAAAGATATTTTGCAACATTTTTAGTGAGTAAAGATGAAGAATGTTCTCGTTTCTCAACAGAATGAATTTTTTTAACAAAATTAATATATTCTTCCGCATATTGTACATTTTGATAATCAACAAG
>UINC01001268.1_pt1 | contig 24789 bp, 26 predicted proteins | sample 5385821 | NCBI WGS metagenome assembly UINC01 (sample SAMEA4666929, study PRJEB26691) | marine metagenome | isolation source: Pacific Ocean | place: Pacific Ocean | collected 2011-10-13 | reverse complement strand
GGATTAATACACCGTGTCGTTCGTCTCGAGGGCCGCACCCCCGTCATCCTCATCGATATTCCCGGTGAGCGTGGCAACGTCTTGATGTACGGTCACTTCGACAAACAACCTGAATTCGAAGGGTGGGCGAACGGACTTGGTCCATGGACCCCAATCGAAAAAGACGGTCGGTTGTATGGACGCGGAGGCGCCGACGACGGTTACGCGATCTTCGCTAGTCTTGCGGCGATCAGTGCCCTACAAGCCCAAAACCTTCCACACCCTCGTTGTTTGATCCTGATTGAGAGCTGTGAAGAAAGCGGTAGTTACGATCTTCCGAGTTATATCGACCATTTGAACGACGAAATTGGCGAACCTAATCTGGTGATCTGCTTGGACGCAGAATGCGGGAATTACGATCAGCTTTGGTTGACCACGTCCTTACGCGGGACGTTGGGTGGAACACTCAACGTTGAAGTACTTTCCGAGGGAGTACATTCGGGCGCTGCCGGTGGAATCGTACCCTCAAGCTTTCGGATACTCCGCCAATTACTCGACCGAATCGAGAATGCAGTCTCCGGAGAACTACTCGACTTTCTGCAGGTCCCGATCACTGACGACGTCCGCACGCAAGCCGACCGAGTCGTCTCGACTCTTGGAAACACTGTACTCGATCGTTATCCGTGGTCCGGCAATACGCGGCCGACGACAACCTCGTTAAGTGAGTTGGTGGTAGCGAATACTTGGGGGAGTAGCATGGCGGCCGTCGGTCTCGCAGGAGCTCCGGATCCCTCAAATGCTGGTAACACCCTGCGACCCTCTACCGCCGTGAAACTTGTCTTCCGGCTCCCCCCATCGTTGGACGCCGAAGAAGCAGCGAATCGAGTCAAGTCCGTATTCGAAAAAGATCCGCCACAAGGCGCTACCGTGTCCTTCGACCTCGACACTCCACAAACAGGATGGCACGCCAAAAGTCTGTCCCCAAGCCTATTAGCCTCGCTTGACCGGAGTTCCAAGACTTTTTTTGGGGCGCCCATGATGACCATGGGGACAGGTGGGACCATTCCGTTTATGAAAATGTTAGGGGATCGGTTTCCCGCCTGTCAGTTCTTCGTAACAGGGGTTCTTGGTCCACATTCGAACGCCCATGGACCGAATGAATTTCTCCATATTGATACGGGAAAACGCGTGACCTGCTGTGTTGCCGAGGTTCTCGCCGATCAGGCAACGATGCCCTAATTTCTTTGAACCACCGCGAGTCGTCGCGATGTCTTTATAATCATTACGCCAGGCGCGCTCGCAACTTGCTGTCACGCCCGAACTGGGCCTCGAGAAACGACATTTGGTCCCCAAGAATTCGACCGCTGTTGGTCAACGCGAGATACTCGGCCACGTTGGGGACATACGGTAAAGCCAGTATCTCCATCCCGCATTCGTGAGGTAAACGGCTACCTTTGAAGTGATTGCAACGCTTGCACGCAGCCAACACATTATCCCAACGGTCATCACCACCCCGGGATTTGGGCACGACGTGGTCGCGCGTGAGTTTCACATCAGGGAACGATCCACCACAGTACAAACACAAATTGTGATCACGAGCGAACAGGGCTTTATTCGTCAGCGGCGGACCGCTTCGATCCACAGCAACGACGCGGCCGCCACACGCGATAATGCTGTGCACTTCCATCGAAGTCTGGCTGCCGTCTCGACGGGAGTGTCCACCACGAATCCTCAATATGGATTCTCCATGCGTCCAAGAAACCAATTGGCGAGCGTACAGACACACGGCATCCTGCCAGCTAACCCAATCAACCGGCTGCCCTGCCAAGTTAAGCCTTAGGATTCGCGGAATACGATCGAACTCGTCCAACGTCGCCAACATAAATCTATCCTTCCACCCAACGCGTATGATGACTAATCAAGAAAGGCTGTCAACTCAAACCCTTGCAACAAATTTATAGGTCTTGAAGCTCCGAAAAAATCCCCTAACCCACTTCGATGTACCCGCCCCGGATTGCCGGTTCACCCGCCGTGTTATATGCGCTAAACCAGACGTGACAGTCTGCCGATCCGTTTACTTCGAGCGTAATGGTCCCCGGCATCAATACCATCGCGCTGAATCGGCACGCGTATCGCTTAACCCGATGAGCGTTGCCATCGAGCAACTTATCGATAAGGCAAGAGATAGTAAGCGCGAGCGTCGCCGTACCGTGCAGAATAACGTCGGGCAGGCCCGCGGCTAGCGCAACTTCTCGATCGGTATGGATCGGGTTGTAGATCCGCGCACACTCCGTGTATACGTGCGCCGCATGCGTGCTTACCGGGACGGCGAACTCCGGTCCGACTTTGGTACCCGGAGGCATTTCAGGGAGCAGCGGTGCGGTTTCAATCGCTTTGTCTCCACCAATGACGCTCACCCCACGAGATAATCCTCCTTGGTAGGTGGATACGATCAGATTCGATTCTTCGTCTCTGGTTTCGAGTCGCATCATCTGAAATGCTCCCGCTTTGCGCTGCTCGACCGAAGTAATCGTGGCACGCGTATAGAGGGATTCGTCGGGACGGATCGGACGGTGGATATGGACATCATGCGAAGCATGTACTCCGGAACGCGCCTCTTCTGCCGTCATGCTTTCTGATCCCTCAACACGTTGCGCATCGAGCACTACCGGCCACTCGGGGCAGACGGTAAAAACGGGGTGCACCGTAAGTTCCTTCGTCGTGTCGTAGTAGTTGGCAGACATCTCTCCTATGCCCGCGGCATACGACATTAACCAGCGCTTTTCTGCGACATGGCGAAAACGTCTGGTGGACTTTCCCACAGTCGAAGAGTTCATCGGCATCGAGCTGCTCCTTTGTTTTGACAGATCATAAACGAATGGGCACAGTCGTCCGCCATGAGCCGGCGATGGTCCATGGTGTGTCTGGTTGCACTTCTACTGCTCGGGGGCTGTAGCTCCACCCAACCCTTCGTTGAGACTCCGATGTCGGTTACCCCCAAAGACAATTGGTTCTGCGACATGGGAGTCGAAAACCAAACCTGGGAATGCGTCAAAGACACCACGCCGGTTGGCTCAAAGAAACGCCTGATGCGCTCGCCCCCGATGTCGGATCAAATCACGCCCAAGACGTCCGTGACCGCTGTACAAAATAGCGTTAACTCCGTAGGTGCTAGCGCTACCAGGCCCAGCATCGGAATGCCGCTTTACCGACGTCTCGCCTTTAAACCGGGACATTCTGTGAATCTAATTGATCTACCGCCCGACTATTTCACCGTGCAGTTGTTTGCTGTTTCCAACAAGGCGGCGCTCGAAAAATTCGTACGTGAGCAGAAAATCCAGGGCTTATCAGCGACGCGTATTGCGCGCGGGGACCAGCTATTTTTCGTGTTACTGCTCGGTATTTACTCCGATGAAAACACGGCCCGACTAGCCGCTACCAACATGCCCATTGGCCTCAACAGCTTAACCCCCTGGGTTCGTCAGCTTGGTTCTTTGCAAGATGCTATGCGCCGTGGGGATGATCTCGCCGGGACGCCAGACCTTTAGACGAAGCGATTCACAATCGATAAGAGCTACGTTCCAATCTCAACGTCGTCGTTGACGGGAATGAAGAGACACGTTCTCGATTGGCCATCCACGGCGGCACTCTTGTGACCTCGGCCCGTCAAGTCTTCGGCTAGTAGAATCTCGCCGGGGCCGAGTCTCCGCACGGTACCATCGCCAACCGTGATATCGACCGACCCCGTTAGATTCACGACGAACTGCCGGCGCGGGGCATTGTGGAAATCAAGATCGTACGTCGAGTCGACTTCCCGAAACATTACGCCACTGCCGCGAACTAACTTGGAAATTCGACCGCCCAAGCCGCGATCTTCTAGCCCAATCGCTACGTCTTGAAAATGCGACTCGCCGTCGTCACCCGTGTATACGCGGATTACATCCAAAATTTCTAGCTCCTTTTCACGTTTACGCCATTCGATCGACAAGCAAAGTGGTTAACTCAGCGAAATACGGCAACGGCCTTAACGCCATCGCTAGAGTTAGAGGGCCTCGAGGATTGCCTCGGCTTTACTTACTTCAAATTGACCCGGATCCTCCACCGCCAAACTCGAAATAACACCGTCATCAACGACCATGGCGTAGCGCTGCGATCGTGTCCCAAGACCAAAGCCACTCCCATCCATCTCAAGACCAAGAGCCCGAGTAAAATCCCCGTTACCGTCACCTACCATGGTAATGGTATCGGCATTCCGATCGTCGCCCCATGCACCCATGACGAATGCGTCATTAACGGAAATGCAGACGATGTCATCAACGCCCTTCGACCGAATTGCATCCGCATTGAGGACGTATCCCGGAAGGTGCGCCTGCGAACACGTCGGTGTAAAAGCACCCGGAACTGCAAAAACAACCACTTTTTTGCCATCAAACAATTCAGCCGTTGTGACCGGCGTCGGTCTTCCATCCCGCATCGTATGCATCGTCGCTTCGGGGAGTTTTGCTCCTTCTTCAATCGTCATATCCCTTCCTCTCGAATCTGAATCAATCACTTGAAGTCTGCGATGTTCGGCGGCTTGGTTCAACCAACCAAATTCAGATAATGTCGCACGATGACACGTTCCCGAGAAACACAAGCGATTCTTTTCGGTTTAGCCGCGGTTGCTCTGTGGTCGACGGTGGCAACAGCCTTCAAACTCGGTCTCGCTTTCCTCACACCCATTCAACTGTTATGGCTGGGAAGCGTTTTCTCCCTCGGTTTCTTTACCATCGCAAAACTCTTTATCGCACCGACACCATTAACGAGAGCCATTTACTGGCGAGCCGGCCTTTTAGGGTTAATGAACCCTTTTGCGTACTACTTGATTCTGTTCGAAGCATACGACCGGTTGCCCGCACAGATTGCACAACCGCTGAACTACACCTGGGGAATAACTCTCGCCATTCTCGCTATCCCCTTGCTCAAGCAGCGCTTATCGCCAAAGGCATTGCTAGGCATCGGTATTAGTTACGTTGGCGTGGTTATTCTCGTGACACGAGGCGCTAGTGTTGGAATTGGCACCTTCGACCTAGGAGGTATCACGCTTGCGCTCCTCAGCACGTTGCTGTGGTCGTTATATTGGCTCGCAACCATCCGTCTGGACTGTCATCCCGCGCTGCTCATGCTGATAGGCTTTGCCGTCGCGACACCAATCATCGGATTACTCTGTTGGTTCACTGATGGTCTCCCACCACTATCGCTTCGCACACTTTCGGTTGGAATCTGGGTTGGTCTCTTTGAAATGGGGATTACATTTCTTCTGTGGCAGAAGGCGCTATCTCTTACGCGACATGTTGCCAAGATTAGTCAGTTAATTTTTCTCTCACCATTCATTTCGCTGTTGTTGATCGATCAAATATTGGCAGAGCCCGTCCACTCTAGCGCCATTATTTCCCTCGGCCTGATCGTCCTTGGTGTCGCATTAGTCAACAAACCGACTCCCGCGCGATGAGCGATTATCGATTATTCGTAGAGGTGAGCTACATCAAACCATTCAGTCGGTTCAAATTACCGAACCGGTGAGGGTCAAGGTCCTTATCGGCTAACGCGGGATAATCCGCAGGATATCGATGCGCTCGATAGATGCTGACGGTGGCCTCTCCCCTTGAGTTATTGTTGACAAAGGGGTTGATCCACTCCCAAACAACCTCATGCGCCCGATTCACTTCAAACAATCGGCCGCTGGTACCTTCACATATCAACACATTTCCTGATTCTAGGCGGGTCGCGCCAGAAATATGACCGCTGAAGAATTGACTGGACGGAACCCCTTGATAATCCCATACAACCTCCGAATTGCTCGGGTCAATTTCAATAACTCGCGAACTTGAGTCACCATTATCGAACACCTGAATATTGCCGTCTTTGACCCACGTTGCGTGGTGCTGACCATGCGTTTCGGTGTACTTGAAGCCGATTTCTCCTGTTTTGTTATCGATCACGCAGACCCGATCGTTATGACGCGCAGAAAAAACGATATCTCCTTCGGAGTTCACATCAATCGAATTAATGTGCGTCCATTCCCACCGTCGGGCCGTAGCGAAAATAGGGTCCCGGATGGGATCGAGCAGTTCCCAGGTATGTATACGACGCACCTCGTTTTGCGCCCGATCGATTTCAACTAGATCGTCTCCGAGCAGACGCGGCAGCCTCTCTCGAGGCATTTTTCGCCCGCCTCGGACTCCGCGATGGAATTCTTCAGGTAACTCCACCCACTCGGGAACCATCGTGTTGCCATTCGGAAATCGATAAAAGTCGTGGTGTTGATACTTATTGATGTACTCCCACACCACGTTGCCATCCCAGTCGACCTCCGCCAGTGTGGTGTGGTATCCACCCAAGCGTGTGACATGTCGATCAAGCGGTGGCGGCGCTTTGGTCGGTTCGTCTTTCGGCGGCTTAGGCATATCGATATCTGAACCGGTCATCAGTAGATTGCCGTTATCGAGCAGCCGGCCATATCCAGGCTTGATATGGCTAAAGATCCAACGATGCACTACGCATCCGTCGATATCGATAAGGTATGAAGCGGTATCACCATGCGGTGTCAGTAACGTGTAACCTTTTGTTGACAGTCCGCGCCGATGATAGGTCAGTCCCGTTGGGCGGTTGACGGACCATCCCATGACTAATGGTCGCTACGGTAAATCATCGGTTATACCAAGATCGGCCATCGTTCTCTTAAACCATTCAATGACTTCGGGGTGGTACGGAATACCTTCAGCGCGGCGTTCGAGTTCTGCCTCATGCTCAGGGATACCGGGATAGACCACGCGTGATTCGCCGGGCGCGGGCTTGCAGTCGAGCAACGCACGCAAGTATTCGTCCATATCTTTCTTGAAGGTGGCCACGTCGCAAAACGCACCAACATCGTATGCCATGAAATAATGTGCCGTACCTTGCCGTCGAAACGGGCCGCCACCCGTTCCCGTCAACACGCCACACAGAATTTCGACCAGCATCGCCAACCCAAATCCCTTGTGCGAGCCAATTTCACGAGTCCCGCCGAGTGGCAGCATCATGAAACCTTCGAGCACGGGGGACTCTTCCATCACGGGGGATCCAGCGGCGTCGCTAATCCATCCTGGTGCAACGTTGCCATCGACACGTCGCAATAATTGAATTTTATTTGCTGCAACCGAGCTCATGGACGCGTCGAATATAAAGGGTACTTCGGTGTCCGAAGGCGCCGCAATTCCGATCGGATTGAGGCCCAAAAGTCGCTCCGCACCTTGCGTCGGCGTAACCAATAAACCGCCCGTGGTCATGGAGATGCCAATCATGTCATGGGGCAAAGCCAAGTGCGCGTAGTATGCAGACGGACCGTAATGTTGTCCGTTGTACGCCGTGACCACCGCGACTCCGGTTTTCTTCGCCCGTTCGCAGGCTTCCTCCATAAACATACGACTCTGTGCTATTCCCAGCCCGTTGTCACAGTCGTATGAAATCGCGCCCAAGGTATCGCGTTCGCGCCGGGCGGACGGTGCTGGATTAATCTGTTCGGCACGAAACCCGGCGACGTACGCTCGCATCATGTTGGACACGCCGTGGGAATCGATGCCCCGTATGTCGGCATAAAGCAAGACATCGGCCGAGGATTCAGCTTCCGCCTCCGGCATATCCAACGCCTTAAAAATGTCTTCGACCGCCTGGCGCATGACAGCCTGATCTACCCGCACGGCAATGTCGTCGGGTACTTTGAAACGATCCAGCATAACTACCTCCCCTGCTCGACCGAACAAGGTAACAGATCAATAACCTGGACGCGCATAATCGGGCGCTACAGAGAATCGTCCCGGTTATGCCCCACCGACACGGAGCCACGTCAATGCATCTCAATTCGACAAATGAAGCGTGGTTGCTAGCACGCAACCCTCCAGAAGGTTGGCCCACAGACGGCGACTTTCAATGGGTCACTCAAGAGCAATACGTTCCTTCGCGTGGACAAGCCCTCACACAAACCCTCTACCTCTCAATGGATCCATACCAGTGGGGACGCCGCCGTAACGGTACCGAAACCCCGGGGGAAATATGTCACGGTCGCACCGTCTCCGAGGTGATTGCTAGCCGCTCCGATAAATACCGCGAGGGCGACATCATCTTCAATACCAACGGTTGGCAACGATTCGGCCTCGTCGGGACAGACGTAGATGTTTTCGGATACATGTTCCCTCGAATTCTGGATGCCAACGCAGCACCGATATCCACCGCAGTCGGCATATTGGGCATGCTCGGTCTGACCGCTTATTCAGGCATCTATTTACAATGCCAACCAAGGCCAGGGGAAACGGTCGTGGTTTCTGCAGCATCCGGCGGCGTTGGCCAAGCTGCTGGCCAGATCGCCCGAATCATGGGTTGTCGCGTGATCGGCATCGCAGGACGAGAATCCAAGTGCCAGTTCGTCGTCAAACAACTGGGATTCGACGCGTGCGTTTCACACCTCTCTCCGAATTATCGCGAAGATCTTCAAAACGCGTGTCCCGACGGCATTGACGTGTATTTCGAAAACGTCGGTGGCAGTGTTTATGAAGGAGTATTACCACTGCTCAATCAGGATTCACGCATTACGCTGTGTGGGATGATCTCCCAGTACGGTGACCAAACGCCTGAAAATGCGTCAAAACGATGGCATAGAAGAGGAGCACCGTTCTTCGCCAAGCAAAAAGTGACCGTCCATCCTCTTTTCGTTCGAAATTTTGTTGAAGAGCACCAAGCGGTTTTCCTTGAGACCATGGCAGATTGGATTAAGGACGGTCTAATACGATATCGCGAGGACCTCTGGGACACACTCGAACGAGCTCCCGAGGCCTTCACGGCTATGCTGAAAGGAAATAACTTCGGGAAAACGCTGGTCAGGGCTGCCCCCGATCCAACGTCCCACCAACGACTTGAGGCAGGGCGTTCAGCCGGCAATGTGCTGGCAACGTAGACCGTCTATAAATTATCGAGCCAGGTGTTTATCGCCTCACCAATTTCCGTCGGTGAATCTTCCTGAATAAAGTGACTTCCTCGCACGGTCACTTCGTGCTGATTCGGCCAACGTCGACAGAATTCGCGCTGCGCACCCGTCAGCAGCGCCCCAGGTTCGGCATTGATAAATAATTTCGGAACCTCCGATGTCCTGAGCCACGCGGCGTAGTTTTCGACGACATCGGTAACCTCCGCTGGCTCACCGTCGATGGGGATCTGCCGCGGCCAGCTGAGCGTCGGTCGACGGCCCTCGCCAGGGTCAGAAAACGGGCGTCGGTAGACCGACATCTCCGCGTCCGTAAGCTCACGCAATACCGATCCCGGTAGTACTCGCTCAACGAAAAGGTTGTTCTCCAACACCATCCCCTCGCCCGCTTTTGATCGAAACCCTTCGAAAATACCGCGGGACCTATCCGGAAATTCATCCCATGTAAGAGGGCGAACAATTGCCTCCATGTAACATATTCCGAGCACCGATTGCGGGTGGCGACGTGCCCAGTCAAATCCAAGCGCCGAACCCCAATCGTGAACAACCAATATCACTTCGTCATCAACACCAAGCTCGGCTAGTGCGCGATCGAAATATCGCTGATGGTCGGCGAGCGTATACGAATTAGGACCCGGGTCGATCAGCTTGTCAGAATCACCCATACCAATAAGATCCAACGCAATGCATCGGCCACGGTGCGCGAGCGTGGGCATCACATTACGCCAGAGATAGCTCGACGTCGGGTTCCCGTGTTGAAAAACGATCGGCGACCCCTCACCCATTTCGACGTATGCCATGCGCCGACCATCGATCTCGATAAAACGTTTCGCGTGTTCCTCAGCTGACGCCATCGCAGTTCCTCATATTCGCTCTTGATGTGATCTAGGTTACACCCATCGAAATAGCAACAAGACAGCGGGGACTACTATGAAAACCGACATCGAACCGATATCACTGAAACACTTCACCGTTCTTTACCTTGCGCAACAGCCCGATGGATGCATGAATACGTTATTTACTCACTGGGAGGTAAGACAATGCCGACACGAACAGTGCTTGTGACCGGAGCCGCTCGCGGAATCGGCAAAGGGATCGCTGATGCATTTCTCCGCGCCGGGCACCAAGTCATGATCGCCGACCTCGCAACAAGCCCGGACTGGAACTACGACTTGGCGTCCGATAACGCCATGAAAGAAACCCTCGACGACCTTTCCCCCCTGGGCGAGGTGGCCGGCGTGGACGTGGACGTTACCCAAGAAGCGTCGTGCCAACGTGCGATCGACAAGACATTAGAGACCTTCGGTCAAGTTGATGTTCTCGTTAACAACGCCGGCGTTGTCGATAGTGGTCCGATCGAAAGCTTCAGCGAGGCTACGTGGGACCGGATCTTCGCGGTCAACGTCAAAGGGATTTTCTTGATGTCGAAAACAGCGCTCCCCGCTCTAAAAGCATCATCCGACGCGGCGATCGTGAGCACGGCGTCTATCGCCGGTAAACGCGGCTCCGCAAATCTTGCTGCCTATTGCGCTTCTAAATTTGCAGCGGTGGGATTGACGCAATCGATGGCTCAGGAGTTCGCTCCATTTGGCATTCGCGTCAACGCGATTTGCCCGGGTGTGGTGGGCACCGCGATGTGGCTCGATCATCTTATGGCCAATCAGGGCGCGGCAGCTTTCGACAATCGCATGACCGACATGATGCCTCTCGGTCGACCACAAACCGCGGACGATATGGGTCAAGCGGCCGTATACCTAGCAACCGCTCCTAACGTCACGGGCATTTCGCTCAACGTAGCTGGCGGTTTCGAGATGAATTAAGGTTCATCACCAACGCCCATGCGTTTCATCCGCGACCCACTGTTTATATTTATTGTTGTCGGCATTCTTTTGTTCGCCATTGATTCAGCGCGTCAACAAGAGTCGACCGACCGCAATATCGTCGTCAGTAAAAACGATATCCAGCGACTTCACGATCAATGGCTATCGCAGATGGGCACCGCCCCCACACCCACCGAGCTCGACGGCTTAATCGACAGTTATATACGCGAAGAAATGTTCGTCCGCGAGGCACGAAAACTAGGACTGGAGCGCGACGACGTCATTATTCGTCGGCGCCTCGCGCAAAAACTGCAGTTCGTCGTGGAAGATCGTGCACTGCTTGAGCCACCAAACGATCTGGACTTACGTGGCTATTTTGACCGCCATCAGAAACGCTACGAAATAGCCGAGAGATTGACGTTTTCTCACGTTTTTTTCAGTCCCGAACGTCGAGACGACGCCAACAAAGATGCCACAAAGCTGCTTGGGTCGATCCATGATGGAAATTGGCGTGAACTCGGCGATAGCTTCATGCTACGGCGGACCTATACGCAAGCAACTCCTACAGAAATTCGTCGTGATTTTGGTTCACGGTTTATGACTTCGCTGTCGTCGTTGCCGGTCGGAACGTGGCGAGGTCCCATCGTATCCGGCTACGGCCAACATCTCGTCAAGCTGACGCAGCGTAATCCCGCTCGCGAATCTTCGTTCGACGAGGCGATCGACAGAGTCCGAAACGATTTCAACCTTGAACGCCGTAACGAGGTAAACGAGGCCGAACTGAGCGCAATGCGTGAAAACTACCGCATTCGAATCGAACGATGATCCGGCTCATCCTAATCACCCTTTGTGTCTGCACCGGATCGGCCCTGGCGCACGAAGTGAGACCCGCGTACCTGGAGATAAATGCCACCAGCGACAGCGCTTATTCAGTGGTCTGGAAGCAGCCGTTACTTAATGGGCGGCCTTTGTCGCTGCAACCCGATTTCCCTACGGATTGCGTCCGTTCTTCTTCACGAATTGAAGCATTGGGAACCGACGCGATTATCGAAACCCTCGAACTTCAATGTGCAACGTCGCTAGAGGGTCGTACCGTAAGCGTCTCCGGACTGACCAAAACGCTCACCGACGTCTTAATTCGAGCACAACTTGGCAATGGCAGCACGACGATTTTGCTCCGTCCAGAGTCGCCAGCCGCTGAACTTGTCACCGATCGGTCTGCGCCATTAGCGAGTTACTTGCAGCTCGGCATCGAGCATCTTTTGTTCGGGATCGACCACGTCCTCTTCGTGATCGGATTGATGTTTTTCTTGGACCGCATTGGCCCGCTCGTCAAAACGATCACTGCCTTTACACTAGCTCATAGTTTAACGCTGGGGATCTCGGCGATAGGCCTCGTACGAATACCACAAGCACCAATCGAGGCCATAATCGCTCTATCCATCCTGTTTCTAGCGGTGGAAAAGCTGCGCGGCAGCACCGACTCCCTGGTCGCACGGCGCACCTGGCTAATCGCTTTTATTTTTGGTCTATTGCACGGCTTCGGCTTTGCCGGCGCGCTCAACGACGTTGGGCTGCCACGCGAGAATCTGCTCCTTGCACTATTCCTTTTCAATCTTGGCGTGGAGCTTGGGCAACTGCTCGTGGTTGGTGGCGCATTGTTGGTCGCACAGGCGACTGCCCGTTGGTTCAGTCCGACGCCACAAATTGTCTGGCAACTCCCCCTGTACGGTATCGGCGCAATCGCTTCGTTTTGGTTCGTTTCGAGGACTGTAAGCATTGCATTTACTTAACGTCGGCTATTCTCTGGAGGCCATTTGCGAAGTCTCTGGTGAAATAGAACCGCCCATGACACGTCATCGACGGTGCCGTTCTAACCATCACCATCTTGTCTTCCTGATCGTCTGCACGTTGTTGCTGAGCGCGTGCACGTATGACGAGCACCCAAAATACTTATCCGATTGGAATCAGCTACGGATCGAACACGGAGAACTCGTCGCCGTAGGAAACGTTGAGCCGTACACAATCAATTCACCACTTTTTTCGGATTACGCGCTCAAACTACGCACCCGACAAATTCCGAAAAATAGCGTCGTCTCAGGGGACTGGTATGACTATCCGATCGGCAGCATCTTCACGAAGACGTTCTACTACCCCAAGATCAGCACCGGTCTAACTCGTTACGGTAATCATGACTCTCATGATTCCATCACGCTCAACGATCACCGATTGCTCGAAACGCGGATTCTCTACAAAGAAGAGTCGGGTTGGATCGCTCTGCCTTATCTATGGAATGAAGCACAGACCGAAGCAGTCCTCGTGCCGACCGGGAGTTCCTTGCGTCTTAGCCTGGACGCGGAATCGTTCGATTATTTTGTCCCTGATCAAAATCAGTGCGCAAGCTGTCACGCCTGGAATCACAACACTGGTGAAATACATCCGTTAGGCGCTAAACCCGCACAATTCAGTTCGATGCCGGCATGGCAAAGCCAAACGACCGGAATTGAGGCCCGCGCCAGGGCTTACCTCGACGTAAACTGCGCGCACTGCCATAACGCGGATGGCGCGGCCGACACGTCGGGTCTAAATCTTGAGTACGCTAACATCGACTCCACCAGTCTAGGCATCTGCAAACCCGCGGTTGCGGCAGGACCAGGCGCTCCGTACGCCTTCGATATCGAACCGGGTCGACCAGACATCTCCAATATGATGGTTCGGGTTGGTTCGACCAAGCCCGCGGTGATGATGCCGGAACTCGGTCGTAGTTTGGTGCACATAGAAGGTTACAACTTAATCGCCGCATGGATTACAGCACTAGGCGGCAAATGCGAAACCCCTCAAACAAAGCTCTAAAAGCCAACCAGGTTCAGCCACTTCGTCCAGATAGGGTACGGAGCGACCCAGGGGACTTGCCCATTCCTTTGCTTTAGCAGGTTACGATGAGATTCGTAAACAACACAGAGTCCGTCAACATGAGTTTCGCCATCTCACGCATACGTACAAATGACCGTAATTTCAACGCGGCACATGCTGAAATCTCTGATAATTCAAACGCTGCACTTCTACCCGCATCTCTTTGGGGTGCCTTTCATGGATTATTTGGTCTCGCGTCCAATGAATTGGTCGTCGTCAGTGTCGGCGCTACCGAGAACGTCCATACAAATTTCTCAACCCTCAATAGTGTCGCAGATTGTAAGTCTCTCCAACTTGAAGCGACCGTTCGACCAGTCACCGAAGAACCGGTATCACTGGAAGGACTCTACGTTTTTCGGTTTTTTGACATCGCCCACGAGAACGTCGAGGAAATCGCCGAACTTTCCCGTGTCGCTTGGGAAAGTTTTGAAAATGTGGACGCATACTCGGCCGTGCCGCAAGGGCTTTTTTGTCAAGCGGACCGGTCCCAAGAGCGTGGTCGCATGCTTTTGGTAACCTGGTACGACGGTCTTAATTCCTGGCAAGCATCCAGAAATCCCGCGCCGGAAGCGCGAGAGAATTTCCAACGCCGACACCGACTCACTAGCGGAACGGTAGCGTACGCCACGCGTCTCATCATCTCTTGAAAACTGAACAGGCCCTGTTTGCAAACGACACCTTCTATCTCACGTTTACGAGCAAGAATTTCGAGGCAATGGATCGGCTTTGGGCGATCGAACACCCGATACTCTGCATCCATCCAGGTTGGCCAGCGCTTACCGAACGGAAAGATGTCATGGAGAGTTGGAAACGCATCCTCGAGAATCCGGGTCAACCCGGGATGGATTTTTACAATGCCAGTGCTCTTGTAGTCGGTAACATCGTCATTGTGACCTGCTACGAGGAACTATCTGACAGCATCATGGTAGCAACCAACGCGTTTATTGAGGAACGCGGTGAGATCAAGCTTTTTCATCATCAAGCAGGTCCGTGCACACAACCACCTCGCCCCATAAGCGCGCAGACAAACGTTACGTTGTGATAGTCTGACCGGCGTTTTTCTGCTCACCAACGACTTACGACGCGATGGCAGATCCCCTACTCAACGTACCCGTTCTCTGCCCGATAATGCACGTTGAAGATGACTGGATCGACTATAACGGCCATATGAATATGGCCTATTACCTGCTTATCTTCGATCGTTGCCTGGACTTCGTGTACGACCATCTGAACATCGGTGAGGAGTACGTCGAAACATCCGACGGATCGTGTTTCTCGCGAGAAGTCCAAGTTAACTATCTCCAAGAACTGGTCGCTGGAGATCCGGTAAGAGTGACCTTTCAGCTCATCGACTACGATGAAAAACGCCTGCACTTCTTTCAACACATGTACCACGACGAGGACAATTATCTTGCCGCGACCTCCGAACAGCTTGCTCTACACGTCGATACGAATCTACGTCGGACCACCCCGCTGCCCCAAACAGTTCAACAACAACTCAACAAACTGATGCGATCGCACAAAGCGCTTCCGAGACCAAAGCAAGCGGGCAGCCAGATTGGTATCCGTCAAGGTCGTTGATTGAATGACAACAATCCCACTTGCAGCCATCCATCAAAATCTGGGAAATTTAACCACCGCAAAGAACAAGTGAGAACTGTCCGATGGCATACGAACAAATCGTCACAGAAATCGTGGAACGAGTCGGCGTGCTCCGCCTCAATCGACCGGAAAAACTCAACGCGTGGACTAGTCAGATGGCCGCGGAGATCCAAGATCAGATTAGTGTTTGGAACAACGACGCAGGTATCGGTGCGATTCTGGTAACGGGGGAAGGTCGAGCGTTCTGCGCAGGTGCGGACATTGGAGTGTTCTCAGAGCGAGTCGAAACGAACCGCGACGGCCAGGGCGAACAACTTGGACGGGGTGGTTACAGTTTCCCTGACTTTATTCGTGAATCAAAACCGACCGTGGCTGCAATCAATGGCTATGCCGTGGGTGTCGGGCTCACAATGATCCTCCCTTTCGACATTCGCATCGCTTCAACCAGCGCGCTACTAAGTATTCGTTTTATCAAGATGGGTTTAATGCCTGAACTTGGATCAACCCGTCTTCTCGCGGAGCTCGTGGGCCTAGGCAACGCCACCGACATGTGCCTGACGGGCAGAATGGTTCCGGCGGACGAAGCCGCCAACATGGGGCTTGTAAGCGCAGTGACGGAGCCGGACGAACTTTTCAATACCGCGCTCGCGAAGGCTACCGAAATTGCCAATAATTCAACGCCCGCGGTGATGATGATCAAGGAACTATTACGCAAGAACCCCATGGACCGGGACCTCGAAGCGGTCATGGAGCGCGAGAGTCTACGTGATCAAATCGCGCGTCGTCTTCCCGATCATGCCGAAGCGGTGAGTGCATTCATTGCAAAACGCGACCCGGAGTTCAACAAGAAAGACTGAATGCCTTATCTCTCGTGATCTCACGACCTTGGTCTAGTATCCCTCGAGATCCCCGTATCGATTGCGGTGGAAATTCACGTCACCCAGGGTTTGCTCAGTCACTGCGGCTCGCTTGATGAAGAAACCGATGTCGAATTCATCGGTCATTCCAATGCCTCCGTGCATTTGAATACCTTCCCGTGACACCGTGTGAAAAGTCTCACCAACTTTAGCTTTCGTTAGGCTTGCGAGCTTCGCGATCTCACTTGGATCACGTTCTTCGTCCAATGCAGTCAACGCTTCCAAGACAACCGACTTCGAGAGTTCAACCTCGCAGAACATGTTGGCCGCGCGATGTTTGAGCGCTTGAAACGAGCCGATGGGAACTCCAAATTGTTCTCGATCCTTGAGGTACTGTACGGTTCGTTCAAAACACTCTTGAGTACTGCCGAGCATCTCAGCCGCGATCCCAATCCGCCCGATATCCAACGTCGGATCAAGGATGTCTGCTCCTTTACCTTCCTCACCAATGCGAGCGTCGCCGGCCACCGTCACATTGTCGAAATCGATATTGGCAGCGTTCCGGCTGTCGACCATTTTCGTCCGTGTTACCGCCACTCCCTCAGCCTCTCGATCGACGAGAAAAAGCGTCAAGCCCTCACGTTCGCCGTGCGAACCCGATGTTCTCGCAACGACAATCAACTGATCCGCTACGTGCCCGTCTAGTACGAACTTTTTGGCACCCGAAATCGTATAGCCGTCACCCGAAGACGATGCCGAAGTAGCAATCCCATAAGGATCGTGTCGATGAGACTCCTCCAATGCCAACGCAAGCAGAATTTCACCGGTCACAACTTTCGGCAGAATCTCAGTTTTCTGATCATCCGAACCACCAATATTCACCGCGGTACCACCGAGCCACACGCTTGCAAAGAGCGGGCTAGCTGAAAGCGTCCGTCCCGTCTCTTCCGTGATGACCCCGAGTCCCTTGTACCCGAAACCAATCCCGCCATGCTCTTCAGGGAAGGGTGCTCCCGCAAAACCGAGTTCGACCATCGCCGACCATGTTTCTCGATCAAATCCGTCGGCGCTGTCTTCGTCCCGAAGCCGACGGAGTTGATCGATCGGGGCCTTGTCCGTACAAAAGGACTTCGCCATGTCTTTAAGCTGGTTTTGCTCTTCGTTGAGAATCATCGGCATCTTATTTCCCCTCGTCTCCTTTTAACCGCCGTATCCAGTGTACGGCCCAGTATCATATTCAACTGTGTTCGTGAATTGCACCTTCACCGATCGATAATTCGAATCGGTCTGCGCTTCGTCTAGGCCCAATCTCGGCCCCGCGTATTTATATACCCTTCCCTAATGCCGAAAATATTCGGCCAAGTAATGGAATCAGACTCTTACCGTAGCGGTCAACTAGTCGACCAAGCTCGCGCTGCTTGAGTTAACGAATGAATTCGTCCCCTAACCGATCCTCGCCTTGCAGCCGAACACGGTCCTCACTTTAGAACGAAAACCAAGAAATCGATGGTTTCGGGGCGAACTCGAATCAAGTTAATCTTGGGTGGCGATCCTTGACTTGAACCCTGGAGGTAACGGTGAGTCTTTACAAAGAAATTCTCTACGAAATAAACGGTTCAGTAGCAGTTTTGACGATGAACAGACCCGAAACATTGAATGCCTTGACCGACCTGACGCAAGCAGAGATCCGGCACGCCCTTGGGGAATCCGAGAAAAACGCCGACATTATCGGTACGGTCCTCACTGGCGCTGGTCGTGGTTTTTGCTCCGGCGTCGACATGAATGCGCTGGGGGCAATGAGTGAAGCGGGCAAGCGCCTCGGAAACGCTCACGAGCATCTCGCTTCGGATCCGGGTAACCCCGACGATGATCCCAATTTCAAAGTCGCAACCGCCTATTTTCTCGGACTACGCAAACCGTTGATTGCCGCGATCAATGGTGCTTGTGCGGGCCTTGGCTTCAGTTATGCGACTTTTTGTGACCTCCGCTTTGTAGAGCGAACAGCGCGATTAACAACGTCATTCGCACAACGAGGGCTGATTGCGGAACACGGTACCAGCTGGTTGTTGCCTCGGATTATTGGACCGGCACACGCATTGGACCTTCTCTGGAGCTCGCGAAAATTCGAAGGCGAGGAAGCATATCGCATAGGTTACGCCAACCGACTCTGTGAATCTGGGGAGTGCGTCCAAGACGCGACTGAGTTCTTAGAGCAAATCGCGGGATCAGCAGCGCCGATGTCCTTGATGATGATGAAAAAACAAATCTACAGGCATCTCAACCAGGAGTTGGGGTCCGCGATGGTCGAATCTAACCAATGGATGGACGAAAGCCTTGCTCGAGGCGACTTTAAAGAAGGCGTCAGTTCCTTCGTCGAAAAACGGCCTCCAGATTTCCAACGAGTCATGATCGATTGATCGAGGAACCTAGACTATGAGCGTTATCGCTACGGACCACACCAACGTTGACTGGAATCAGATTGTCGTCGATCTGAACCGTTTCCTTCGGCTACGAACCACTCCCATCGGCATGAAAATGTTCGAAAACAAAAGCGATATGGAAGCGGTCCCGCGAATACGCAGACCGTCGGACGTCCACACGACGGATCAAATAGTCGGACAGGCCTGTCGCAACGGTTGGACCGTCGGCATCACCGCCGACGATCTCGTGGGTGCGCAGTGTCAGGCGGTTATTGGCCTCGTACCCCGCAGCGAAGAGTGGTTATCCGGCAACAACATGGCCGGTGTTTGGTACGAAACAAAGGAAGAGTCGTCCAAACACCAGCATGCGATGGACGTTGTTCCATACGGTTCGTTCGAAGCCATGGCCGTCAGCCCGCTTGCAAGCGGGCGACTATCTCCTCCGGACATCTGCCTAATTTACGCCACGCCAGCCCAAATGATCTTGTTCATTAACGGCTTGCAGTGGACGGGGTATAAGAAACTGGAGTGGGGTTGCGTGGGCGAAAGCGCCTGCGCCGACAGCTGGGGTCGAGCGCTCGCAACGGGCGAACCAAGCCTTTCGATCCCATGTTTTGCAGAAAGACGTTACGGCGGGGTGATGGAGGATGAATTGCTGATGGCTATTCCGCCCCATTTTCTACCTAAAGTGATCGACGGACTTGACCACTTATCTCGTAACGGATTGCGCTACCCAATCCCGCAATACGGGGTCAATAACGATGTTAGAGCCGGGATGAACGTTAGCTATCAGTGAGCGAAGCTCCCGACCGGCCGGGGGACAATACAGCTTCGCGTAAAACTTCCGTCAACACCGACCGAGATTGATACGCTTCAAGCTCCCCATACGAAATCGGAACGCCGATCTTGAACCGAACGGTATCGCCTCTCATCTTCAGGGCCTCGTGTATCAACGTCGCCATGCGCAGCGGTTCGCCTAGCCAACTCGCAAAATGAAACAACCAACTATTTTGACCAAAAATATACACCGGCACGACGTTCGCTGGATCCCCGGTTTTACCCGAGCAACTACTAGAGCCAACGTCACGCCGTGCGCTGATATACGCGCCAAAAACGTCGGTGCAGATCGAGCGCATGGACCCGCAGGATCTCGACACCGCGGCGCGCTAAATTCGCCGACACCGCTACGGTTTCAGGATCGCGTTCGCTCGGTGGGACCTTTGTCATCGACTCAAGATAAGATTTTCGACTATGGCCAAACATAACGCGGCAGTCGAATTCCATCAGTTCTCGTGCCCGATCGATAATTTCGAGCGACTGGATCGCACTCTTACCAAATCCAATGCCTGGATCGATGATCACGCGTTCGCGAGCTATGCCCGCTCTTTCGAGTATTTCAAGGTGCTCGCCAAACCAACTGCGGAGAACGGCCAACGGATCACAATCGTGCGGCAGCACATTGCTGGGGTCGGCCGGCACAGACAAATTATGCATTAGTACGAGATCGCATCGACTACCGGCGAGAATCTCGATCATTGCTCGATTCGCGAATCCGCTCACGTCATTTACGATCGACACGCCGGCTTCGATCGCCCGAGCGGCCGTCGTAGGAGATCTTGTGTCGATGCTTATTTTTGGTCGAAGCAGTCGCCCGGAAAAATGTTGATCGAGATACTCCAGCACCGGCGCGACGCGACGCCACTCCGTTTCCGAATCGACATCGACGGCCCCAGGGCGGGTCGATTCGCCACCAATATCGATGTAATTGCCATCAAGCAATTCAAGTTGCGCCGTCGTTGGTTTGTCGTCCTTTAACCAGCGTCCACCATCCGAAAATGAGTCCGGTGTAACGTTGACCACACCCATCCACGCGGGTAGTGAGTCGTCGATCCGCCGCTTGAGCTGTAGCACAGTTTCACTTGTACCCGGGAGACGACGGGACGGGACGATTTCTGCCAACGGGGCGAGTACGAAGGCTCGTTCCCTCACGCCGACGTGAGGAACGACGAGCTCAGGCGTCGTGATTGTCTCGTCGTCGTACGCTAGCAAATCAACGTCGATAGTTCTTGGAGCCCAGCGTTCTCCCTCAACACGGCCGAGGCGCTTCTCAATGGCTTGGGTCGCCGCCAAGAGATCCAAAGGTTTTAAGGACGTCGACAGTTCTACGGCCGCGTTCAAGAAAGGTTTGTCCCACATCGGCGGTGAATCTGCCGCGAGTAACGCGTTACTCTCGTACACTGTCGACCATCGACGTAGTGACGTTCCTGGTAGCCCCGCCAGTGCCTCTATCGCTTTTTCCATATTGTCGCATCGGTCTCCGAGGTTTGACCCGAGACCAAGTAACACTGTCATCGCCGCGTTCGCATAATGAACGCCGTTCCTCCATGGAGATCGGGGATAGGCGGGTGGCATTTACGTACTTCAAGCGTTAACTCTGATCCAGATTCCGTCAACATCTCGCTCAATTCGTCGAGGCAACTACCGGCGAGATGTTCAATTGTCCGAAACGCGCGAGAGCCGACGAGCGCGGTAACCCGTCGGCACATCACGCCGTAATCTATTGTTCCATCGATCTCATCGGTACTGCACGCATCAGGCACGTTTGGAAAAGTAACGGCAATGGAGATCGACACTTCCTGCAGATTCTCGCGTTCACTATCCGGCACGCCAAGGTGGACTGCTAAGCGGAGATCGTCTACCCGCAACTCTGGTCGTACTGTCGTTCGCGCTGAAACGGGGCTCCACGCTAACGGATATCGCGTAAGCGGGCCCGCGTCATCCTCCAGTTGAGACCAAAGCTCAGCGAACGTTCCGCCAGTCACCGGATGAAGGCGGTCGGGTTCCAATTCAGACAATGGCCTTACGTAGTGCTCGGCGGTGGTAGTTTCTGGGCGCGGCAATACCAAGTGGTCGTTCTCGATAACCAGATTCCCGAACAACAGTAGATCAAGATCAATCGTTTTTGATGCCAATCGAGGCGCCGCCAAGTCTTTGCCACGCCGGATTTCGATTTCATGGAGAACGCCAAGTACTTCTGACAACTGCATCACCGTTCGGAAACGAACCACCAAATTGACGAAATCATCACCTTCAAATCCGACGGCTGGGTTTCGATACGCCGTGGATAGTTCGATCGCTCCAAAACGCTCGCGTAAATCCGTGAGCGCAGAGCCGATATGTGCATCCGGGTCAACGTTACTGCCAATCCCGACAAACACATCAGTCATCGTAGTCAGGTTGAAATGTTCCTCAGCCAGCGGCGACCATGAAGTCGCGATCTGCCAAAGCATCGAATTCGCCCAGCACACGTTCGCCTTCATCGTGCTTGAGGATGCGTTCCTTAATAACGTTATATTGTTGTTCGGCGGCGATACGAGGTTGCTGCTGTGTCGCCCATGCAATGAGCTGTTCCCAAAAGGGATCGAGCACTTCGCTTCCTAATGCAGTTCCCCCATCTTCTGTTTTGAAGTGCAAGCTCCGCAACTCACCAATGTACAAGCGTAAAGACTCGACATGGATTCGTTCGTCTTCCCGAATCCTCTCAACAATTTCCGCCGCCAACTCTGCTTCCTCAGGTTTATCGACAAACAAATCCTCGGAACGCAACGTTTCCTGTGTAGAGGCGAATCCGATCTCGGCTCGAAATTCAATCACCAGCAGATTCATCAAAAAACTGAGTGCCATTTCGTACGGCTGCGGAATTTGTGGCATCCACCGTCGACCTGCCTCCGCCCGGCTGATACCTTGCGGCGGCTCAATATCGGGGAACGCTTCCGGACCAAATACCAAATCGCGGGCAACAAACCACATTACATCGTGACCGCCGATCCCTTTTTCTGGTTGACCGCCTTCGTCAATTCCGTGGGCTTCCAAAAGGCCTTTCTTTAGATGCCCGACCGCCATTTCATCAACGTCTTCGACTACCAACTCTTGTAGGTCCGGGAACGGTATGTCCGCGATCATCCGACCTCGTCCTTCGATTTTTCCGGTAATCGTCAAGCCATTCCAGAAGGTTTGCCCTAAACCCTCACGAATCAACAGTCGCTGTTGCTCTATATTCGGTACGCGAGGTCCACTTAATAGAGACGCGTTTGCCTCCAGGAGGTCGCCACCACGACCACGTAGAGCTTCGGTCCAGTTGGCGATCGCTAAGCCTCTTATTTCGGAGCGTGGAGGTATGTATTTGCCCTCGGAACTGAAACCGCCGTGCAAAACCTGACCTTCAACGATGTGCGCCGAGGCAAAGTCGTGGTCTGTCATTATCTCATCGCGTGAGAATAGAAGCTTCGGCATGTGGGCACCCCTGATGATCTTAGCTCTACGATTCTAACCCAAGTTAAAGTTCGCGGGAGTCGCTGACGAAACGTGAGGCTAGCAGCTCAGTCGGTGGCGAAAGACTGCACTAGGTCAATCATAAAAGCGGTCCCTTTTTTTAGTGTCTCCAACGATATGCGTTCGTCATTCCCGTGGACACCGACACCTTCGTTTTCCGCCAATACGGTGGGCGAGAACCCATAACTTTGGATTCCAAGATCCCGAAAGAAGTGGCTGTCCGTGAACCCCGTTGATACCCCCGGGATCGCCGTCGATCCTGGGAACCACTCATCGGTTTTGGCCTCAATTAATCGGTATAGGGGCGTGTCCATAGAACTGCTGGCAGGCGTAAAACTCATAATACGTTCAATACTCACATCTCGGTCATTCACTATCGTCGTCACTTCCGCAATAAATTCGTCGACATCCTGGTCAGGTACCAGACGGCAATCGAGTTCGAGCACCGCCTCTGGTGGCACCACATTGATTTTCTCGCTACCCCGTAACGTCGTCGGCGAGCACGTATTCCGTAACAGGGCGTGATATCCGGGCGCAGTTATTTGTAACGTCTGCATGAACGCTGCATCCGTTATGTGTGCGCCTATTTCTTCAAATGCACTTTTGAGTTCAGGTCTCTGAAATCGGGCAACTCCCCGGAACAAGTTTGCAACTGGCTCAATGACTCGAGCGTCGAAGCCGGTGTCGGCAAGGCGTTGCCCTGCGCGCAAAATCCGCGTAATCGCCGTCTGGGGGAGTGGCACGGAACCGTGACCCGGCCGACCTCTCGCGGTCAATCTAAGCCAAACGGGTACTTTTTGCGTGACTTCCACAAAAAAAACGGTGTCGGTACCCAATTGTCTTCCGCCGCCTCCCTCATTGAGTACGTACCCAACACCTTTAGCGATCTCGGGACGGTTTTCCAACAACCAACCCGCACCGAAGAATCCTCCGGCTTCTTCATCCGCCGTTGCGATGTAGAGAACATCTCGACTTAATTGGTTGCCCGCCGCATGCAGAGCCAAAAACGCCTGCAACTGCATGATCCCAAGCGCCTTCATGTCGAGAGCGCCTCGACCGTACACATAACCATCTTTGGTAACCCCAGCGTATGGATCGACGCTCCAGTAGGAAGCATCAGCTGGAACTACATCGATGTGATGTAGGAGCACTAATCCAGGTTTTCCGTTACCTTGCAAACGCGCCCATAAGTTCCCTCGTCCCGGCGCGGACTCCGCCATCTCGAACGGGATGCCGGCCTGTTTAAGTATCGCGCCTAGAAATTCGACACCACGGATTTCGTTCCCTGGGGGATTGGTCGTATCAACCTGTATGTATGCCGCCAGTCTTTCCGGCGCGATGTCGACCAACGGATCTCCCGCGCTGGAAACAAAAGCTAACAAGAACAGAACATTCAATGGGCGCAAGTGCGAACTCCTGTTTGCAGTTTAGTAATCGCGCTGCCAACATGATTGGCAGCCTGGGAGGGAACATACCGATGAAATTTGGGATTTTCTACGAACACCAATTGCCACGCGACTGGAACACCGAAAGCGAGCACCAGCTCTTAAAACAGTCTCTTTCCCAAATCGAACTCGCCGACCAGCTGGGTTTCGATTACGCCTGGGAAGTTGAGCATCACTTTCTGGAGGAATACTCGCACTCATCGGCCCCCGAGGTTTTTCTTGCAGCTGCGAGTCAGCGTACCAAGAACATCCGACTCGGACACGGTATCGTCCAGATGACCACGAATCATCCCGCGCGGGTCGCTGAGAAGGTAGCAACGCTCGATCTCGTCTCTGACGGCCGTGTCGAATTAGGTCTGGGTGAGGGTGCGTCTGTCACCGAATTGCATCCTTTCAACCTGCGTTTTCGTGACAAGCGCGACGTTT
>UINC01001258.1_pt1 | contig 24929 bp, 21 predicted proteins | sample 5385821 | NCBI WGS metagenome assembly UINC01 (sample SAMEA4666929, study PRJEB26691) | marine metagenome | isolation source: Pacific Ocean | place: Pacific Ocean | collected 2011-10-13 | reverse complement strand
ATAATTAGAATAAAATTTGGCTGAGAATTTTGAGCCACTGCTACTGTACTTAATAGGGTTATAACCAAACAATTCAATGCTTTTTTTATCATCATAATTTCTCTCTGCCCGTGACTTATTACTGCCAGTTTTAGCGTTATAACTTACGTATAAACATTAACTAAATACATTAAAGTGCTGTTATTAAGGTATTTATTATAGGGAAATTCGAGCCCCCGTAGTTAATACTAAACAGTCAGTAGCCATATAGGTTAGTACTGAGCTGTCTTAAAACGTACCTCGAGATACCCTACGACGCCCTCTACGGCAGTATATTGGTGCGGTGTGCCTTCCGGAATGAGTATTGCATCTCCAACTGATACTCGCTGGGCAAATCCACCTTCTATGTCGGCCGGACCTCCTCCAGCGGGTCGAACTGAAATACCGCCAGTCACAAGAACTCCCGCACCTTCAGTGATGTAATGAAGCTCCGTGCCGTCGTCATGGATTATGGCGCCGGCCGGTGTGGTGCGCCGGATGAGATTTATATTATAGTCATCACCTCGATTAATGGTGCCGATTCCCAAGGTTGGCCGTTGCTCAAACGAGCCTGCTAATTCAGTTCCTATACTAGCCGCCTTTACATAGATAGCCGGAGGCATTGAGGTCTGCGCCGACACAAGCATTGTCAGCGTCGAGACTATAAAACCAATTACTACTGTATTCTTCATCATTGATCTCCTGGAATTGATTCAGTTAACTAGTTTCTCCGTGTATTTTCAAACAATAACAAATAATATAATTTTATATATCAATTATTTAAAGTATATTTTACATGTATTACTTTAATAATTTGCCATTGTGACTCGCGAAAATATATAGCCAGCCATCCAGTGATGATTGTCCTCTGGATTATATTCAGGTACGAGAAGTGACTCGAAAAGTCCACCAATGGTCAAATCGCATCTGATCCAATGGGGGTCGCGGCGTTACCATGGTTTCGAGATCAGTATATTGGAGTTTAAGCACCCTCGCTCTAAAGGATCTATCCATAGATTCGGGATCTATTTCCCGATTCAATACTACAGGATAAACGAGTTCACCAAGTCGCAGGCGGGCGTTTTCGTCCGGCCCCACTTTGGATGCCCAATATTTTCTATCACAAACCGAGCAACTGAGAAACAGTTCCCCTTCCGGGGTAGCCATACAGTTAAGATTTATGGAATGAGGGCGAATTCCGGCCCAAATCTGGAGTTGACAGAGATTCTCCTGGTTAGCGGTGGTCAGGTTCCAATTCGTCACCGGAGTGTCTACGCGTTCTCCAAATAAATATCCACCGGGAGACACTGCACATGGGCATACACTGGAGAAAATCAGAAATCCGACACCTAAAAGCAGGAGCAAACTGCCGCCAATCATTAATATTAGGTTGGTTTTTACAGGAGTAAGTATCTCAGCCATCATTAAACTCTCAAACTAGGTTAGAAGTATTTGAAACCATACTACAGTAATTATTCGGGAGAAAAGTAACTACAGGCTTATTTTGGATTTATTGAGGTGAAGAGCATACTAGGTTAACAGCGAGATAAGCCTTCTTGCTTACAAACATCTTCCTTAGCATGAGCTATAGTTATTCACCCAGTTTTAAACCCCCATAATATCCAAGAGATTATTAAGAGCATGAAGACCGGATATCACAGCACCCTCTTGCCAGCCATGCATATAAGTAAGATGGTCACCAGCAAATAGAAATGGTCCGTCAGGCTGTTGTAATACCGAAGAAGGCGTTGATTTAGCCCAACCCCCCAGCGAATATGGGACTTTATTCCATGCCACCGATATCCCCCGGCTAAGATTTTCGCGATATTGTGAGTGGACTTTTTCTCCTGCCGCCAAGGTAAATTCTTTGCGTGCCTCTACGCTGAGATTGGCGAAATTTTCCGCATGACTCCCATCAAAAAGATAAGAACCTAAAATAATTCCTTTATCTTGACCAAATCCACCGGATGGATACCATATTTGAAGAATTTCCTCATCGGTCCAAGATATGCCGCCATAGATTTGCTCATCAGTTTCCCAAAAGCGAGGCGACTGAAACGCTATTTTTATTGGCTTGGCATATTCCACATCCGCAATCGCATTTCGTGTTGATAGGCTAAAATCATTAGGGATATCCTTAATCACGCTTGGAGGCATGGCAACAATCGCATAATCTACTTCAACGGCCCCTTCTGCCCCATTTGCGCGGCCCTCTAATCTAACGCGATTACCTGCTCTACGCATTGCTGTAACTTCTGCCCCATAATAAAGTTCTTCTTTCAGCTCGTTTGCGAAAGCATAAGCAATTCGATCCATGCCCCCAACAGGTTGCATCATGGTCGCTGCTTGATTATAAGATTCCCCGAAGTTAACTCTAAACGGTACACTGGTGTCGAAGAAAAAATCATTCAGGTTAAGTGGCTGAACGGACTGGGAGGGTGTCAGCCCTCCTGTGCCTGATAAAATACCAGCCCGTTTGGAACCTGTATATTTGAAATTATAGTTTAGGTTTCCATAATCCCTAAGCACATCAAGCACAAAGCTACGCTCATCAATTCCAATATCCCCATTTAGAGCGTTAGCATTTATAGCTTTAGCCAATAATTCCGTAATATTGCCTCGCATTGCCGTTATAACTTCTCTCGCTCTTACCGGGGTTCCTCCAAAGGCTGCAGAATCGTGAATATAAGCTCCTCGATTATCATTAACCAATGCTTGCAGAGGCACTTCGAGTTCACGGCAATAAGCAAGTAAATTACTATGGTGTTGAGAAATACGAGCGGGGCCCGCGTTAAAGTAGAGCTCTTCTTCGTTATCAAAAGTACAAGTCTGTTGGCTATCAACTTCATCTATGATTGATCCAGAACGGATAGTGTGATTACGCCCTCCAGGCCTTTGCCGAGCTTCAACTACGAAAAAAGGAAATCCTGCCTTTTTGAGCTCATAGCCCACACACAGACCGGAAATTCCCCCTCCCAATACCGCAACAGTGGGCTTCACTCCTGTAGTAAGTTGATTTGCTCTGGCTTCCCATTGATCACGAAGCTCTGCACCTGCTGCATCACCGGGCATTAACAAACCCATTGAAATCATGGCTTGATAAACGGCAGCGGTGCCTCCGATATCTCCTACGGAGTGCAGAAATTCTCGCCGGCTTTGAGTGTTTTCGTCTTTAGTCATCTTTTAGTTAGATCGAATGTTTTTCACATTAACATCCTGGTAGTTCCCTGCTCTTATAATTTTATACCTCTTCTGCGACCTGCTGCTAGAAACTACAACAAACCTAATCTAAAAAATTGAGTATCCGGAGGTTGTCCAGTTTTTGTTGGCCGGAGTTACCAATTAGGTCGAATTGGCTAGACATTATCACTTATTAGCTGCATCTTTTAATGCATAAAATCAATGTTGAGGATATAAAATATGCAGTTGCTAATCAGGCTTTTGAGGCTCGGCCTAGCCCTCGCAACCACTCTGACATTGCTTGTCGCACAAAATGTCACAGCGCAAGTAAGCAGAGACACGCCATTTTATGTAGATAGCATTAATTATGATCCAAACATACCTCGACCCGAAACAGTAATCGGTCACCCGCTGGGTCATCGCATCGCGCGCAATGATCTGCTAGTTCAATACCTTCGTATTATTGCCGAATTAACGCCGCGGATTACCGTTGAGACCATGGCCTATACCCATGAGGGTCGACCTATTCTCGCTCTAACAATCACTTCTCCGGAAAACCATGCCCGAATCGATACAATCAAAGCGGCCCATGTGGCACTAAGTGACCCTAACAGCGGTCAGGAAGTCGATAACGACATGCCTATCATCACCTGGCTAAACTACGGTGTTCACGGCGCCGAGGTAAGCTCAACCGATTCTTCTATGGCGGTTGCCTATCATCTTGCAGCAGCACAAGGGGGTGAAATTGAGGCGACCTTGCAGCAAAGTGTGATCATACTGATAGCAGTATTCAATCCCGATGGTAATAGCCGCATGTCAGCCTGGAACCATATGCACGGCGGCTATGTGCCTGTTTCTAATCCAAGTCACCGCCTTCATAACACCTTTTGGCCCGGGGGAAGGACCAACCATTACTGGTTCGACTTGAACCGGCAATGGTTGATTATCCAACATCCAGGCCCACGCGGTTGGGTCGCGAAGTTTCACGAGTGGAAGCCCAATATCACCGTCGATTATCACGAAATGGGGCAAAACAGCACGTATTATTTCCATCCAGGAGCGCCGAATCGTACATTCCCCTACATCCCAGACCGGTCCATGGAATTATTGGATCAGGTCTCGGATCGGGCCCGTTCCTGGTTAGACAGCGAACAGCGACTGTACTTTAATGAAGAGAATTACGATAACTACTATATAGGTAAAGGCTCCACCTATCCCCATATGCATGCAAGCATGGGCATGTTGTTTGAGCAGGCCAGTTCCGAAGGTTTCCTGGACACACCCCATGGAGTCTTATCTTTCCGCGATAATATTCGTACACAGTATCGTACTTCACTAGAGATGATCCGTGCAGGCGTTGAAATGCGAGAGGAGTTACTTCAGTATCAACGCGATTTTTCCAGTGAAAGTTTCGAACTTATTGATGAAGATGCCATAAAAGGCTATGTTTTCTCGGCACCCGGAGATAAGGCACGTGCATACCACGCCATTGATATTCTTAATCGTCATCAGATTCAGGTTAATCGCCTAGAACAGGACATCACCGTCGACAATATTGAGTTTACTGCCGACAGCTCCTACTTGGTGCTAGCGGATCAGGCGCAGTATCGTATGGTCAAGGCACTATTCGAGAAAATAACTAATTTCGAAGACAACACCTTTTACGATGTTTCTGCCTGGACCCTTCCGCTAGCCTTCGACTTTGACTACGCCTCACTTGGTAGTCGCGACATTCGCGGAAACGTTGTTGGGGAAATTATAACTGCCAAATTTCCGTCAGAGTCAGCTCCTGCCCGTGCCAATTTTGCCTACATGTTTTCCTGGTCCAATTACTACGCACCCAAAGCCGTATATCGCCTATTAAATGCTGGTGTGAGGCCGAAATTTGCCAACAAGCCTGTCACCATAGATACCGCCAATGGACCGGTAGATCTAGATAGAGGCGGGATTTTGGTCCCTCTGGGCTGGCAAGGTGGGGATCTAATGGATAGTGAAATACATGACCTGCTAAGCGTCATAGCGCGCGAAGATGGAATCGAAATACATGCCATCAATAGCGGCCACACGCCGAGCATCGGGATGGATCTCGGTAGTCCCAATTTTACGAATATTACCAAACCAAAAGTTTTGTTATTGGTAGGAAATGGAATAACCGCCTACGATGCTGGCGAAGTGTGGCATCAACTGGACGCTCGCATGAATATGCCTGTGCACATGTACGACAAGAGGCAAATAGCTTCGCTTGATTTAACTGAATACACACATCTGGTATTGGTTGGAGGGAGTCACGCCGATTTAACCACACAGATCGACCAGATCAATGGCTGGGTCCGCAGTGGTGGTACCTTGGTGGGTATCAGACAGGGAGCCCAGTGGGCACATGACAACGTACTCTACCGGGGTTCCAATTCTGACGAGCAAGAGCAAGATAACGAACTGGAACGCTTCGATTACAGTAATAAGGATGGAATCGAGGCAGAGAGCATCATTGGTGGAGCTATCTTTGAAGGAGACTTAGATATTACCCACCCGATAGGTTATGGCATGGCCAACCGACCCATTGCCAGCCATCGAAACACACTGATCGCGTTCGAGCGCCCTGAAAACCCCTGGGCCACCGTCATCCAGATTTCAGACAACCCTTTGCTTTCCGGGTTTGCCTCGACAGAGAACCAGGCAGTTCTGGCAGGCAAGGCCTCAGTCATCGCGGAGAGGCACGGACAAGGCAGCGTGATTTTATTTTCAGATAATCCTAATTTCCGCGCCTACTTTTTCGGCACCAATAAGTTATTCATGAACAGTCTATTTTTCTCTAAGGGATTCGACCGGTCAAGGTAAGGGGCTTTCAGCATCGCGTTCCTTACGCCTAGCTCCTAACAGGATATCCACCACCGCGCGGTTGCCTTCATGGCAAGCCGATTCATATAACTTATGATCAGGGGACATTCGTTGAAATGGCAGTTCCGCAACGATCGCCGCCGTATATGTGTCAGGGTCAACGATCGTGTACGAATAAAGTAATTCGTTTTCCGACATTGCAGTGATACGTTCGGTCACCTCGAAGTTAGCCGACGAAGCAATTTGGCTATAAGTATGTTCAGGCCGAAAATTGTTAGTATGGATCACCAACGTCTCTCCTTCCCAATGCCCAATGGAATTGCCCATCCACCTAGCAATAGGAAATTCAGGATGTGACTTGTTAAGACGAATAATCCGTGTCTGAATCGCTTCTTCGCTCATAATCATAACGTAGTTTTTCGTTTGAACTATTTGGATATGTGTACCGTCAAAGTTGGTCATAGTGGGAAGCGGTGGCCCGAGATGGAGGCAGCGTTCTCCGGGTGGGCGAGCCTCAGGGCCATTAAAGTTGGTATTCATCAATTCGAAATAGCGCCGTCTGGAATCCAGCCTTTCGTTCCTGAATGGAAAACGGCCGTTACTCGGCTCAATTATAAGAGAGGTACGATACTCGCCATTTATTAGTGCTACCTCTACGGGTAAATCTGGCAGAAAATTAAGATCGGTACGAAACTCGATATCTCCACCCACGGGGGGCGGACCACGGTCGGCCGCTACATTAGCCTCCCTGGCGTCACGTTGTACTTCTTGTATCCGTTGGAACTCAACTGCCTCGGCCTCGGTATACGCGCGTTTATCGCCTAACTCTTCCGGTCTCTCGACTGGAGTGGCAAAGCGTTTTTCCCAGTTGCCCTGTAAATCAGGTAATCCGTATTCCGTGCGTGGCGCAATGTACGTCAAAGGCGGCTGCCCAATAGTTAACGCAGCATATCCCAGGAATAATGGAACAAGTAGTCGATAAACAAATCTTTTCATTTAATAACGAAAGTTCCGATGAAATTAGCAATACCCTATATGACTATATTTTGAGCATTAATTGAAAATCTTTGACACCAAAGATCAAGGACAGACGCAACTGGCCAGTGTGGCATTTTTGAACGAAACTGTCATTTCCTACCGGGTAGAGGATGGGGCTTTCCCGCTGTTATTTTATGACTGCGTGAGATTAAAATGTGGAATAAAATCCGAAGACACAGGACTTGTACCAGCAGCACAATTATAGTCTTATGCTGTTCGGTTAAACCCTAAATCCCTTTAAAGGAGTTCATGATGGCTGAAGAAATTGGTAAATTTTCGCTTGAACATGTTTCCACTACCTATACCGAAGATGAAGATGGAAATATTTCAACTCATACTAATTGGTGCGGAAAAGCGGAAGGATATGGGGTCGTGTATGACACAACGATATTTGGCCCAACAGCGTTAATGGAACTAAACGATGACCTAGAAGGCGGCCCGATAAAACGGATTGGTCAAGGATTTCTAGAAGATGGCACTACTGTTGCTGGATCTGGATCGGGACAATGGAGCAAAAAGCCCGGTGAGCACATTTGGAAAACTGATTGCGTCCTTCAGATCAGTGATGGGACAAAAATTAGAAGTGTTGGGGAGGTTCATTTAGATACCCTGACTTTTTCTGGCACAAATTACTCGGTGGACGAGTAGTTCCTTAAGCCCTGTAAAAGGAGCCTATAGGCTCAGGTTTATGAAGTGCATGCTCGATAATAGATATTGAGAGATATGTACTGCTGAGAACATTAAAAGTTGAATTTATTTGTAATTTACGAACAGGACAAAAATTCTCTGGCTTCTGTGTTTAGTAAAAGTCATCCAAGCATTCTTCAGCGACCGCTGGTTATCATTATTAAGGCTCTGTGCTTAATAGTATTAACCTGGGTGCTGTTTCCCATATCTGCACAAGAGCAAGACGATTCCACCATCATTTATGAATTCAGTTATTTCACCCAATATAATCCGGTAACCTTAACCGACATGATCCGCAACATTCCCGGTGGCCAGACCATACTTCGCCGGCGTGGCGGACCTGGCGGCAGCAATAATCGAGGATTTGGTTCCACTGATGCGCAGGTGTTGATCAATGGCCGACGAATGGCTGGTAAAATTAACAATATGTCGACTGCGCTGGCTCGAATTCAGGCTGCACAAGTAGAAAGAATCGAATTGATTCGCGGTAATGCCGAAGGCCTAGATATTCGCAATGAAGGAATTATATACAATGTAATTCTACAAGAAGGGGCAGAAAACGCATCGTCGGGCTTTTTAGACATTGGAGTCACTGAAATAGACGACATGGAAAGGGAACCAGCAATTCTGGCCTCTTACAATGCCAGTCGAGGACCGCTTGAATTCGGTGCTAGTTACCAATATGAGACACGCCCTCGCCTAAACTTAGTTGATGAAGAGGTGTTAAACCCAGATCGAACACCGCGGGAATTTCGCCACCTGTATAACGCACAAACTCGACGCAATCATATAATCACGGGTAATGTTGGCTATGAATTCCAGAATGGCGTAATCCTACAGTTGAACGGTCTCATTTCTGATAACGAACAGGTGTATGACAGACATGAAGACCAGTTTCTAGTTAATTCAGATGGTGTCCTAATAGCAAACGCAATTGAAATAGGTGACATCAATAATCTTAACCAAGAATTTGAACTTGGTGGTGATTTGGAATTCGAAGTTAGCAATCTTGGCCGCCTTAAAACATTATTCGTCGTGAACCGGAGAGAGAATGATGATGATATTGTTCAGGATACAATTGCGAATAATATAACTTCCCGATTATTCTCAAGCATCGCCGATTATGATGAAGGGGAAACAATCGTTCGGTCCGCTATGACCAGTGTTATCGGTGGTCATACTTTGGAGTATGGTGTTGAGGCAGCCTTTAATACACTGGATAAATCTTTTTCCTTTAATAACTACCCTTTAGCTAATGCCGTTGTAGAGGAAGATCGTTATGAAGTGTTTGTTACTCACAGCGTTCTTTTAACAGACAAAGTCAGTTTGCAAACAGCCTTGACAGGAGAACACTCCAAGATTTTTCAAAATCGCGAAGGCCAGACAAATGATCGTAGTTTTCGCTATCTAAAACCACGGGTCGAACTTCGCTACGATCTTACTCCGTCCGATCAATTTCGACTGCTAGGGGAGCGCACTGCCAGCCAGCTCAATCTCAACGAATTCGTTGCCAGCCGTAATGTGGATGACGAATTAATTAACTTCGGGAATCCCAATCTGGAGCCTGAATCAATTTCTTCCTATTCTCTGAGCTACGAACGTCGTTTCGCTAATGATGGTGGCTCAATTGAATTGAAAGCAGCCTATGAAGATATCTCCGATCATATCGATAGAATCTTGATTGGTGGCGACGATGCTGCCGTTGGTAATATCGGGGACGCCTGGCGTAAAAATCTCGAGCTAAATCTCAATACCCGATTTGGATTCATCAATCTTCCGTCCGCGGTATTGACGCTCTCTTATACTTTTGAAGACTCAGAAACGACAGACCCCTTTACCGGCAAAAAACGCAGACTTCATTATTCCACACCGGATTACTTTCAAGTGAGCTTCCGCCATGATCTAGAGGGCAGTGACCTAGCGTACGGCTTTAATGCGCACCGTCGAAGTGGTCGATTACGACAAGACGTATCTTTTTTTGAGGAAACTGATTTCGACATTCATTTGAGCACCGCGTTTATTGAATATAACTTCACACCCAGTGTAAAAGTCCGCTTTGCTGGAGCCCATTTCTTAAACGAAGATCGACGCGTATTCGACAAAACTTTCTACAAGGGCAATATTGCCAACAGTGTTATCAAGCGAATAGAAAGCCAAGATTGGACTATAGCTCCGGATTATGTGCTTAGCCTGCAGGCAATTTTTTAGAGAGAAGGCTAAGACTGCTGTATACTGTTGTTTCTTTATTTACTGCTTATAGACAAAAGCATTAGTCATGAAGATAACTACGACGCTGATTGCAACGTTAACAAGCCTAGTGTTTGGATTTTCAATGTCGGCCATAGCTCAATCACCCACCATAATCGATGTTAATTCCCTTGGTCCTCAAGTTGGTGAATACGTGCCCAACTTCAACCTGCCAGACCAAAACGGTCAGGCCCAGACTTTGGATTCAATCATGGGCCCGAATGGCGCGATGCTATTGTTTCATCGATCGGCAGACTGGTGACCCTACTGTAAAGCGCAACTCGTGGAGTTGGAGGACCGATTACAAGAGCTCGAAGACTCAGGGATTGGTGTAGCTGCGATAAGCTACGATTCAACTCGGGTGCTTTCCGATTTTGCAGAGAAACGTGGAATCTCTTTCTCCCTGTTATCAGATAAGGACTCAGCAGTAATCACCGAATTTGGAATACTAAACACAGTAGTTGCTGAAGCATTAGGCCCCAGGCGCGATGATCCTGAGGTGGTCGCCGCGGTCCATAAGTATGTAGCCGCGTCAGTTTTTGACTCCATACAACTCAGACAAATGATTAATGGAACGCCTTTTCCCGGTACGTTTATGCTTGACGCGCAGGGACGCGTCATATCACGTTATTTTGAAGAGTTTTACCGTGAACGCTCAACCACTTCCAATGTATTATTAAAGGCGGGCATTGGCCTTACCCCAATAGCGGCGATTGAAGGCACAACAGCCCAGTTAAAGTTTACTGCCTACCCCAGTAACACGACAGTAACTAACGGTACTAGGTTTTCTTTAGCAGTCGACGTAGAGCCACACCCAAACATGCATGTTTATGCACCTGGTGCCGAAAAGATGGGTTACCGCGTTGTTGGCTTTAACATGAACCCATCAGAACTGGTCCGCTTTGAGCCAGTAAATTTCCCTGAGCCTGAAATTTACCACTTCAAACCGCTCGATGAGCATGTAGAGGTATATCAAAAAAAGTTCACGCTACTACAGGAAGCGGTAGTAAATGCCTCCGCAGAGGCGGAAGAAATAATGGAAGAACTAGATGCATTGACGTTATCTGGCTCATTCGACTACCAGGCCTGTGACGACGCTATTTGCTACTTACCGGACTCTATTCCAATTACTTTTACACTAGAATTGGAGCATCTCGATTACCAGCGGGTGAACCAACGGTAGGATTAATGCAGTAGCAGGCAACAGGTAAAAACTTGACTCGCATCAATTTATCCTTATTTAAATAATACCCCTCTGGTTGCAATGATTTTCCCAACCTGGAAAGCCTAAGTTATTGTGTTACATTTTCAATATTGTAATTCTTTGCTTCACCTTTCGTGACGCACTTGATCGTAAAGAAACCCGCAACAAGAGGTAGTCATTATGAAATATACAATTCTCGCAGCCTTATTGGCTGGCCTTTCAATTACTAGCATTTTCGCTCAGCAGAGCGTACCGGAACTTCCTTTGGTGTCGGTTCCAGACCCATTAAAATTGCCAGCTGACATTCATTTGGGGGAGATTGCTGGTGTGGCGGTTAACTCTCACGGCCATATCTTTGTATTTTCACGTGGTGGCAGCTCGATGGGCCCTGCTTACATGGAAACCGCAGCCCAGCTTTTGGAGTTCGACGCTAACGGAAATTTCATCCGTGAAATTGGTAAAAACCTTAATGCCTGGTCCTACGCCCACGCGGTACGTATCGATCCACAGGACAATATTTGGGTAGTTGATAAAGGATCTAACATGATCCTCCGTTTTCGCCCCGAGGGCCATGTAGACTGGGTGTTCGGCCGCAAAGGAGAGGCATCCCATATCCAAGTACCGCCTGACTACATCACTATAATGGCCCGTATGTTGAATCAAATGGGCGTAGATATGAAGGTGCCAGACGAATTGAATCCACGTTGGCCAGTTCCGATACACCGAGACAATGCGTTCAACCAACCCACTGATGTAGCATGGGATTCTCATGGGAATTCCTACTTCAGTGACGGCTACATTAACTCGCGCGTCGGAAAGGCGAACCATCGTGGTGAGTGGGTAATGAGCTGGGGTTCATTAGGAAGTGGACCAGGTCAATTCGATACGCCGCACGGTATTGCCGTTTCTCCTGATGACGAGGTTTATGTAGCCGATCGCGGCAATCGACGTATTCAGGTATTTGATACCGATGGCAACTACATTCGTGAATTCACGATCGATGTGCCGGTTGATACTTCTCGAGGCAAGATCACTTATGGTCGCGAGAACCCGCTCGGCACTACAGGTTCACTAGCACCAGGTGCCCCCGATGCACTTTGCATGACACCTGGGCCAAATCCGGTTCTGTTCGTCGGCGACGTGTATCCCAGTCGTATTTATAAGGTGTCCCTTGAGGGTGAGGTGCTAGGCGTGTACGGTCAGCCTGGCCGAAACCTAGGCGAGTTCGGTTGGATTCACGCTATTGCCTGTCCATCAGAGGACGAAATCTGGGTAGGTGAGCTAATCAATTGGCGAGTACAGAAGCTCGTAACTCTTGGTATAGCGCAAGACTAGAACCTTAAAAGCACTTAGAAAAGGAGTCGGCCATACAACCTGGCGGGTTTTATTCATTTTTTCAAGGAAGAAAGTGGCGTTCCCCTAGGGGTTTCAAACCCCTGTTGCCGGAATATTCCAAAGCCCATATATGCGAGCCCAATAGACAACAGCGGGTTGATATAGTTAAAAAACGCCCATGGAGCAAATTCCAACGGTGACATGCCGAGCACCCCTGTAATAAACGCGCCCGAAGTCGTCCATGGGATAAGCGATGTACTGAGAGTTGCGCCTTCTTCTAAACATCGTGACAACATATGTTTCTCAAGACGATCTTCTTCGAATGAATCTTTGAATATCTGCCCTCCGAATATTATGGAGAGATACCCCTCACCCATGCTCATGTTGGCGACGACGCCGGTGCCAATCGTGGTCGCCATCAGACTTGCGGAACGTTTGATGCGCTTGAGCACCCCACTCAGTAGTACTCGTACAAAGCCCGCACGATCGAGGATGCCACCAAGCGACAACGCAATTAACGCGAGTGACATTGTCGACATCATACTTGTTATACCACCTCGACTCAGGAGCGTATCGAGTTGTTCAAGCCCCGTATCCGCGACATAGCCTGTATACAAGCTATTTAGCACTTCCGTAAAAGTTCGATCTTGAGTCGCAACGGCCAGCATCACGGCCGTGACGACGCTGGCCAGCATGCTGACTTCGGCTGCGGTTCGTTTGAGACTGAGGGCAAGCAGTACAATTAGCGGCAACAGAGTAAGCGGACTGATAGCGAATTCGATCTCGAGGTGTTGACTTAATGTCAATAACTCTTGCGCAGAGAGTGTCTGTCCGCTGTAGTACAGCCCGACTAGCGTAAAAGCAATTAGGCTGATGATGTACGTCGGTACGGTCGTGTACAGCATCGACTTAATGTGGGAATAGAGATCCGTGTCTGCAACCATTGCTGCAAGATTGGTTGTGTCTGAAACAGGCGACATCTTGTCACCGAAGCTCGCGCCGGAGACTACCATGCCAGCCACTAGTGGCAGTGGAATACCTAGCGCACCGCCTAGTCCCATGAGGACAACTCCGATCGTAGCAATTGTTCCCCATGCCGTACCGGTCGCTAGCGACATGAGACTGCATAGCACCAGCCCAGCAGGCAGAAAGAAGGTCGGATGGAGTAAGTCCAGCCCGTAGTAGACAAGACCGCCAATCGTTCCACTCTCGATTAATGAAGCAACCAGTATGCCAATCAGAAAAAAGATAAAGATCGCTCCTAGACCTTTCTCGATCCCCGAGATCATCGCTGATTTGATCTTTTGGAAGCTGAATCCTAGCCGTGAAGAGTGACCCGCAACCCAAACCAGCGCGATTACCAGCAGACTATGTAGATTGATGCCCAGCCACAACATTCCAGTAATCACGGTCAAGATGACACCACCAAAACAGATCAGGGAATGCAAAAAACTAGGTTCTTGTGATTCTTCCATAGATTCACGTCCTGAGCAGCGGAAAGCTGCCCCCATAGATACTTAAGATATCAACTACAGAGCGTTGTTATTTAATTTTTTCAGTTTTTTAAAACTTAGCTTTTATGTAGACCCATGGCTTAGCGCTAGAGCATAATTAGACGTCTCTTAGCACTGGAGCGGCAGCAAACATTTTCCAAGAACCGGTTTCGTTACCTGCGGCACTCAGGTAAACCTCAATACTATACCTGAGTGCTACAAAGGGAATGCGTTGAGATTTATTTACTCCACGTGAGTAGGTTCATTGAGTACTATATATGGTCCCATTCCATTCTAGGCTTTCGAGCGCCATTTCTCCCTCGCTTCTAACCTGAGTACCGTCGGAAATATTAATCAGTAAAGAAGTCTTGGCGACGTGCGCATTTGGAGGAGTTTCCCATGTGCCTTCACCTTGCCCTACCACTGTCGTGCCATCCTCCAAAAACGCTTGCGAAACCCATTTAATCTTACCGCCTTCATTTAAACTAGATGGAGGAGTTGGGCCCCAAATAAGCGTACCGAATACAGTACCATAACCATCAGCCGTTCCTTCCCAATTTTGATGAATCGTTACGTCTCCAGCTTCGTTTGAAGTATAAGTATTCCCTGCAAATTTTAATGAATATTTTCCTAATTCTTCTGACATTTAAATCTCCTTAATCTATATATTAAACAGTGAAATGTATGAATATCCTATTACATACGTGAGGAACATATTTTAAAGATGTATAGTCATATACACCACGCTAACATACTAAATTTAGTATCAGGAAACACCCCGAAAAGGCTACTTTCCTTACCTAGAACCTTTCCTTCAGATTAGTATGTATTAGTCTGAGATAGAACCAAATAGAACAAGCGGGATCGAGGAAGCATTTCTCCCTCCCCTGATAATTACAGTTGGCAACCCCATACTTAAAGCTAATTTGAAAAAAATCAGTTTAACTGTCCCGTTTGATATTGCTCAGGGATTAATACTAAATACCGGTTTAGCATTAGCAAACAAATAACAAAACGCGCTGGAGAGCTCTTCTTGTTTGTCATGCTTCAGTAACACACCTTGCCGGATCAGCCTCTGCAAGCACATGTGTCATGCTGCCAGAGTGGATATAGCCTGCAGCCAGCTTTCCTGCCATGGGTCCGCGTCCGAAACCGGATGATGCCAGTCCACTTACAATAAAAAGATTGTCGCGAATCGGGATTTTGCCAATGATCGGCGAGCCATCGAGAGAAAAAGGCATGAGTCCTGCCCAGGACCGTGCGATTGGTAGGCTTGCTACTAGGGGAATGACCTCTGCCGCATGTCCACGATTCACCTGAATACCAGTAAGATCAGGTGTGGTGTTGTAACCCAGACTTTCACGATCACCCCCAAAAATAATTTCGCCATTCTTTCTTTGTCGTCCATAAAGATGTCGTGTCATTCGCCTTCCATTTTTATGTGTCAGGTTTGGAGGCGTAACATCGTCAGATCCATTGCTCTTACTCCAGGCGTAACTGGATATCGTAGAACCAATCGTATGAAGCACTCGAGTCGGTAAACTTTCGGTTGCCCACATTTGTCCCCGTATAGGAACAATAGGAATTTTGATTCCTAACATCTCACCAACAGGGCCACACCAGGCTCCCGTTGCAAGCACTAGAGTCTGGCAGCGGAATTCAGATGATTCAGTTTGGATTGAATATCCACCCGCACTCATGGGTGTAATGGAAACAACATTCTGACCAGTATTAATTGTTGCGCCTGCCATCTCAGCCGCATGCGCGAATGCACGGGTAGTTTTTACCGGATCGGCCTGGCCGCGTTCGGGTCGATACATGTAACCGGGTAATTCTCCGTTAGCTTCCGGCTCGATAGCGCGCGCTTCTCTGACCGAAAGTAATTCTATTTCGTAACCGTTGTTGCGTTGGGACGCAACGTCATCCTGATAATACTCGTATTGCTCCTCGGTATGGATTGCAGTTAGCGTTCCGGAAAGTCGGAACTCTATGTCATAACCCATATCAATTTGTATGTGCTTAAAGATTTCCACGCTGCCAGCGGTTAGATAGGAAAGAAGATTGGGATTGTTTCCCCAGCCAGAACCACCAAGACCTCCCATGTTTTGTCCTGAGGCTTCCGATGCTATTTCGCCACGTTCCAGCAGAATTACATCACGACCTTGTTCGGCTAAATGAAAAGCAGTTGAGGAACCAGCGATGCCACCTCCAATAATGAGGATATCTGTATCATTGCTACTTTGCGCAGACAGTCGTTGGGGCAACATACTTGTGGCAGCGACTGTGCCTAATCCCGTTATAACCCGGCGTCGACCCTTATCAATTTGCTTCTTCGTCATTTTCAACCTATAGCATAACTATCAAATAATCATAAAAAGCAGAGTAATTGGACACGTTAGATTTGGCAACAGTTGAAAACAGGCAAATTCCCCTCACTCGCTCACTGATCAAGCAGCCTCCCTACCCTGTAATGCCTGTTGCCTTCAACTAATAATTACAATTGCCAATCCCATACTTAATAGTTGGCAGTAGGCAATGCTCTGGGGCACCATTAGGGTTGTTATAAACTTTTAGCCAAACACATCGGAGCTTTTCATGGATTACTCCACAATCCTGTACGACCTGGAAGACAGCGTCCTTCTAATAACGTTAAATCGTCCTGAAATACTCAACGCTTTTAATCGCGACATGATGGCCGAAATCATTGATGCCTTGGATAAAGCCGATGCCGACGACAATGTGCGCGCGATTATAGTCACAGGTGCTGGTCGAGGTTTTTGTGCCGGTGCTGATTTGTCAGCCGGTGGTAATACTTTTAATGCTGAAGCTCGTGATGATCGCGAAGACGGTTTGCACCGTGATGGTGGCGGTCGCGTTAGTCTGCGCATATTTGAATGTAAAAAACCTATTATCGCTGCCATCAATGGCGCGGCTGTTGGCATCGGTGCCACTATGACATTGCCTATGGACATTCGCCTTTGCTCTACTAAAGCCAAGTTCGGTTTTGTATTTGCCCGTCGCGGCATTGTGCCAGAAGCCTGCTCCAGTTATTTTTTGCCGCGAGTGGTTGGCATAAGTCAGGCATTGGAATGGTGTTATAGCGGCCGTGTATTTCCCGGTGACGAAGCATTGGCTGGCGGTTTGGTGCGTAGTGTTCACGAGCCGGACGATTTGCTGACAGCAGCCAAAGTCATAGCCCGAGAAATAGTCGACAATACTTCTGCAGTATCAGTGACCTTGATTCGTCAGATGATGTGGAAAATGCTGGGAGCAGACCACCCTATGGAAGCACACAAAATTGACTCTCGGGGTATTTACTTCGCTGGTAAAGCAGCTGACGCAAAAGAGGGTGTTGAGTCTTTTCTTGAGAAACGAACAGCCAAATTTCCGCTTAAGGTTAGCGAAGATATGCCGGAATTTTATCCTTGGTGGGAAGATCGCGAATTTTCTTGAGTATTTAATTTCTAACTTGTCGACATAATAAAAGAGGGTCGGGAGAGCCTTTCCCTGCCTTAATAATTACAGTTGCCAACCTCATACTTAAAGGCTAGTTTGTAAAAAACCTGAAAAAAGTTGGAATTTTAATTGAACGCGCCAGCTATGCCCGCATTGCCATTTTTAGTTTCACTGGCTAAGCCCTAAAGCTATCCATTCCGGCTCTGTCGCTCGCGAAGAAACTGCCACAACTATATATTGTTTACCTTCATGCAGATAAGTCATGGGTGCACCGGTAGTGCCGGCAGCAAGATCTATTTCAAAAACTGTGGCGCCCGTCGACTTATCATAAGCTCTGAATAGAGTCCCCCAACGCCAGGACTCATCATAACCTGTGTCGGGACCATCATAGGCACCGCCACCACCCGGCACTGTTCCAACAACTGCATCACTGCCTTCACCAACGAATAAGAGTGATTTGGTTACTAGCGGAGCGGGTCGGTTGGGAATGCCTAGCGGAGGAAGATCTAAATCTCTTAACAAGGGGTGATCGCGGGGCCCATCGCCATTCGCTACTGACCATTCCAGTTCTCCTGTATTCATATTTAATGCTGTCACACGACCATAAGGAGGCTTAACTAGAGGAAGTCCCTGGATAGCCGGTGCGTTCGGTGACCCCTGAGCTATCGTATGAGTCATTGTTGCTGAGTCAGAAGTGGTTGGAGCGATTCCCAAGTTATCTGTTTTGGTATAAGAAATAGCAAAGTACATTCCAGTTTCAGGGTCGAAAGCGCCAGTATTCCAGTTTCCGGCACCCCAGGTATTGGGCAGCGTTAGGGTTCCCTGATTGCCCCCTTCGATCCACGGGGACGGTGGTGTATAGAGCGGACCAAGAGTGAAATTATCGACAAGTTCGAGAGCTTGGTTGCGTAATGCTGGCGTAAAGTCGATCAAATCATCGAGTGTTATGCCTTGGCGATCAAAAGCAGGAGGCTTAGATGGAATCGGTTGCGTTGCTGAAGTTGCTTCACCTTCGACAATGGATTGAGGGACCGGTGTTTCTATGATGGGCCATACCGGTTCACCATTTGTGCGATCGAACACGTAGACAAATCCGTTTTTGTTCGCCTGCATTACGGCTTTGATGGTGCGACCATTCACTGTTATGTCACCAAGGATAGGCGGACTGGAATTGTCGTACTCCCAAAGATCATGATGAATCATCTGGAAATGCCAGACTCTTTCACCAGTTTCAGCATCCAATGCTAAAAGACTGTTGGCGAACAAGTTATCACCGGGCCGATGACCGCCATAATAGGCGGAAGTTGGAGCGCCTAATGGAACATAAACAATGCCCAGTTCATTGTCGGCAGATAAACAACACCAGGATCCTATGTCGCCAGACCATTCAGCAGATCCATCTCCCCAGGTTTCATAACCAACCTCTCCAGGTCGGGGTACCACATTAAATTCCCACCTAAGTTCGCCGGTTCTAACATCGAAGCCGCGAATATTTTCCGGTGCAGCCTCTTTCCGGTTGCCACCATCTCCAGCACCATTTAGAAAACCGCCAATAACAGCAATATTGCCAATAACCAAAGGAGAGGTGGTAAGCGCAAAGTTGTTTGCATTCTCAGCACTATAGGCAAGATTAACTCTTCCCGGTTCCTCGCGGCCAAAATCAGGGAAGGTTTCACCAGTTTGCGGATTTAATGCGTAGAGATAGCTACCCCGTACCACCATGAGTCGTTGATCGATTCCTTGTTCCCAGTGGGCAATGCCGCGGGAACTGATACCAGCCGCTTCCAGCAAAGTTTGTTCATAGGGTTCTTGTGTCCATAGTGCTTCGCCCGAAGCCGGATCGAATGCTTCCACTAATCCGAAAATATTGGGTGCGTATAAAACACCATTTATTAACAGCGGAGTTGATCGAAGATTTTTAGTGAAACCCAGGCCATCGTAATCATCGCGTAGACTGGCAGCGGTAGCGTCTCTGCGCCACACTATGCTGAGCCGGCCTATATTATTCGCATTAATCTGATTCAGTGGAGAATAGCGATTGAATCTATTGTCGCCGCCAAAATAATGCCAAGCACCCTCTCCAATTGTTTGTCCTTCAGCGATTCGGATAATTAGACCAATCGAAAGCAAGAGAATGCTTAGCTTTCTGATGAATTGATTTTTTCTCTTTAACATGGCTGCGAGATTATTCGTCAGACGAATGGATTACCCAAATCTTTTCATAACCATCCGTATCGAAAATTCCTGTCCATTCCTTAGGAATGGTTACAGCTTCGCCTGCATGCACTGTCATAACACTACCGTCGCTGGAAGTCAGGGTGATACTTCCACTCAGGAAATACATAAACTCATTTACACCATAAGGCCGACTGATCTCTAAGCGAGTTTTGCCTGAGCGATACATTCCACTGCTAAATTTTCCATCGCTACTTAACATCGTAGTGACATCTTCAGTCTGATGACCATCTGAATGTGTAGTTGCTGTCATATCCTCGCGATGAAATATCATTCCTGTTGAATCATCTTTACTGATTTTGGCTGGTAGCACTGTTTTCAAATTCTGGTTATCTGCTATTGTGGGAGAAAGAAGACCAGCACAAAGAAATACAATCGTCAGCCTGGATTTTGAATGCATCGAAAGTCCCTTATAAAGTAGAAGGAGATATCAAAATAGTAACAGCTGCTTATTTGCATCGCACCTCAAAAACCCGATTTGATTGTAAAGTAAATTCATTTCATTGGCTTAGAAACAACTGACGCGGCTAACTGCTTTCGATTTGAAGGGGTTAACAGAGTATTAAGTGTGATAAGGTTCCTATATCTCGTGCATACTAGGGGCAAAATATGATCAAGCGTTATCTAATATTGTTATTTGTCCTGCTCGGTTTATCTTCGTGCGAGAGCGCAGTCGGGCCATCCTTTGAAAAAATGAGTGAAACTGAACTGGCCACGTACAATGCCTCTTTGCCCACCAATGAACAAATTATTTGCCAAGAAGAAATTAGAGGTTTTATAGGAGGTAGATATCAAGTATGGCCGAAATTTTGCTTAACTGTTCGGGAAATCAATTCTCCGTTGAATTCGGCTACGTATCCCTATGAGGAGGCGATACGCCAATTGCCCCTCTCAGCGCGTTCAGGGCTATGAGCAAGGCGACTTTGGGGGTTAATCAGAGATGGATATGAGAATACAAATTAAAATTAAAATAACAATGCTGACAGCCCTTCTACTCGGGTTTTCGACACTAGCGGCAGCACAAACCAGGGAAGCAGTCGAAGTGGCGTCCCTTGGACCTCAGGTCGGCGAGCGAGTGCCGGATTTCAGCCTCCCAGATCAATCCGGACAGGTCCACAGCTTGGATTCAATCATGGGTCCGAACGGAGTGATGTTGGTGTTTTACCGTTCGGCGGATTGGTGACCCTACTGTAAATCGCAACTCGTGGAGTTGCAGGACCGCTTGCAAGAACTGGAGAATTCAGGAATTAGTATCGCAGCAATAAGCTACGACTCGGAGGAAATACTGGCCGACTTCGCCAATAGGCGCGGCATTACTTTCCCACTGCTTTCCGATGAAGACTCATCGGTAATTAGAGCATTTGGTATTTACAACACGGTGGCAGAGGAAGGTGTGGGCCCCAACCGCGACGACCCGGAAATAACTGCCGACTATGCCAAATATGTATCCGCGCTTGGCACTGCCCCGATAGTCGTTGGCACTCCCTACCCCGGTACCTTTATGCTCGACGCAACAGGTCGAGTCGGCGCGCGCTTCTTCGAGGAGTTTTACGCAGAACGCAACACAACATCGAACGTAATGTTAAAGCTTGGCATTGGGCTTTCGCCTATCGCTGCAGTGCAAGGAGAAACCGCTCAACTGAAGTTCACTGCCTACCCCAGTAACCCGGTAGTGACTGTTGGTACCAAGTTTTCTCTGGCAGTCGATGTAGAACCTGGTCCGGACATGCACGTGTACGCACCCGGTGCCGAGTCCAAGGGATATCGTGTAATCGGACTCAGGCTTGCTCCCAACGAGCTCGTTCGCTACGAACCGGTGGAATTCCCGGATTCCGAAATCTATCACTTCGAGCCACTTGATGAATATGTTCCAGTGTATCAACAACCGTTCACAATACTGCAGGAAGCTGTAGTGGATGCATCGCAGGAGGCGCGAGCTACGCTTCTCGAACTGGATGCACTGACAATCTCTGGCTCACTCGATTACCAGGCCTGTGACGACGCTATCTGCTACAACCCAGTCTCGATTCCAGTTTCCTTCACCCTCGACCTGGAGCTTCTCGATAGACAGCGGGCGAATCGATAAAGCAGGAGATAGACCGCGTTTTTGTGATAAACGTGGTCTGTTCCTTCTTCTCAAAGCTCGTCAACAGACAATCAATTCTCCGTTGCAATCGTCCCTGTTTCGCCCTGCTCTGTGAATAAATCACAGCAACTAACCTAATAACATACCAGACGAATTTGGCGTGAGGAATTTTTTAAGTTATAAGGCTTTTTTAGATCTTTAAATTATGAATAGGATGAAGTTTTGGAGAAAGGCGTGAACATAGTTACAGATGAAGAGCCGCTTTATGTTAGGTATTTCAACAGCTTTATCTGTTCCATTTTTGACTTCAATTATAGAGGGGAATATGGAATCACGGTCTAAACGAAATTTACCAGGAGTATTTTTTGGATGCTTTGTGCTGCTTAGTACGGTTCAGGCGCAGTCAGTCGACCGTCCTAATATCGTCCTGATTCTTGCAGATGATCTTGGTTATACGGATATTTCGCCCTTCGGAAGCGAAATTAGAACACCGAATATCGCGCAACTCGCTGCGGAGGGATTGTCGTTTACTAACTATCATACTGCGGCTAATTGCGCGCCGGCTCGTGCGATGCTTTTGACCGGAGTAGACAGCCACCGCAACGGCGTTCCAAATATCCCGGAATCCATTCCGCCAGAGCAAATGGCTTATGATCACTATCAGGGTGTACTTAGCGACAAGGTCGTAACTCTAGCCAGTCTTCTGCAGACGAATGGCTACCACACCTATATGACTGGTAAATGGCATTTGGGACATACGCCATCTCTATTACCTTCGGCACGGGGTTTCGATCGCACCATAACCATGGCCGACACTGGCGCGGATAACTGGGAGCAACGCACTTATCTCCCTATCTACGATCAAGCTAACTGGTATGCAGATGGAGCGCCCCATACTCTGCCCGACGATTTCTACTCATCGGAATACTTTATCGACAAGACTATTGAGTTTATCGCTTCGAATAAGAACAGTGTTCAACCTTTCTTTACCTACATTCCTTTCCAGGCTGTACATATACCAGTGCAAGCGCCTAAAGAGTATTCAGATAAGTATGCCGGTGTCTACGATGAGGGTTGGACTGTTATGCGCGAGAAGCGGCGGCAGGCGGCAATAGCTGCAGGCGTTATTCCCGTTGCAACTCAGGCGGCAGTAACTCCTGGCACTCAGGACTGGGACGGGATGACAGGTGAGCAGAAACGTTATGACGCTCGTCGCATGGAAGTCTATGCCGGTATGGTGGACGCAATGGACACGCATATTGGGCGCTTGATGTCATACCTGGAAAGTATCGATGAGTATGACAACACGATCTTCATATTCACCTCCGACAACGGAGCTGCAAGTTCACCTTTATTGGATTCCAACCGGAATTCTCCGCTCAATGGGTGGTTTGAGCGGGTGGGATATCGCACAGACTATGAAACCCTGGGAGAGAAGGGCTCTTGGGTAGCGATTGGTCCAAGCAATGCCACGATCGCTGCTTCACCTTTGCTCTACTACAAGTTTCATGCCAACGAAGGTGGCCTGCGTGTACCCCTGGTGATGTCGGGGCCTGGCATTACGCAGCGGGGTGAATTGAATGATGAATTCACATTTGTGACTGATCTTACGCCCACTATACTCAGCCTGGTTGGTATCAATGATCACGAAGGCAGCTGGAATGGTGAAACAGTTGAACCCATAGTCGGTTCGAATTTCGCTGATTATCTGGCCGGAACTACAGACCAGATCCATTCCCCCTCAGAACCCATTGGCTACGAGCTAGGGGGTAGTAGCGTACTATTTAGAGGCGATTACAAAATCGTGATCAATCGATTCGAACAGAACGAGACCGAGTGGCATTTATACAATATTAAAGTAGATCCAGGCGAGGTATCCGATTTAAAAGCCGAGCAGCCGCAGTTGTTTGAAGAGATGCTGGCAGACTATGAAGCGTGGGCGCAAGCTAACAATGTGTTGCCAATGCCTGAGGGTTACAATCGTGGGCGCGCTATTTTCAGAGGTGGATTCAATTAGTAATTCGAAAGCTTGAAGTATAGTGACTACGCCAAATTGTCGGGGCTAACGAAAAGGGAGATCGGAAGTTACCTCTTTAAACTTGATGAATGATTTAGTCCTAAAATGAAACTACTAACAACAATCACCCTACTCTGCTTTTCCTTTGCTGCCAATGCGCAAGAAAGTGAGATTGAGGCGCGCATTCTGTCCGCCTACCACGGACTCGATCCCATACGGCCACGAGCCACTGGTTTATGCGGGTTGCCGCCTATGGGCGGTCAGGATGGAATGCCCGTTACTTTTTCAGTCCAGATAAATAGCGAAACAGTCTCTGCAACTGCCTTCGCTGTCGAAACTAGCTCTGGAAAGTTTGTCACTCCTCTGTGTGCAACGCTTCGCCCCGCTTTGGAGTCGCTCGAACAGCGTACAGTCCTTCTTATTGGGCCTTTTAGTCCTGAGGATTCACTGCCGGTCGGTGTTGAAATTGTGAAACAACTCGAAGATATCGAAGGAAATTCACTACTCGGCTTGAGAAGTGAGAAGGTGACAGCCCTTGCAGCCGGGCCTAGTCTCGTATTTGCCGAACACTTTACACCCGACGCGTCAGGACTCGAAGGGGAATGCCCCGAAGAAACCGCACAAGCGGTCCAGCTAACTTGGGAAGGCGGGGTTACCGGACCTCAGGGCGCTGATCTTGCCGAGGCCCAGCGAACAGCTATGTCGGTGCTTCTTGAAAACGGTGACCGCGTGCACCCACTCTCGCTCGGTGATGATGATCCAGATAATCATGTCATCGCCTGCATTACCGAAACCAGCCTAGCGGTTTCGGTAAGCATAATAGCAGGATTTTTCCATGATCCAGGTGATGACGCTAATCCCGAGACTAATATAGATGTGATTTCGAGTCGTCACGGTTCTGCACACTAAACTGGACAATGCTCGGTTTCGGAGATACTTTTTATTTTTTCTATACTCATAGGCCAAAGACAAGAACCGCCTTCGTTTTGCGTGGAATCATAATTCTGCCCCGTTATGCGGGTATACCATTTCCAGCCAGCCATTCCCATTCCTCCTCAATCTCTAAAGTAAGATTATATTTGCTTAATAGTGAAT
>UINC01001254.1_pt1 | contig 25012 bp, 20 predicted proteins | sample 5385821 | NCBI WGS metagenome assembly UINC01 (sample SAMEA4666929, study PRJEB26691) | marine metagenome | isolation source: Pacific Ocean | place: Pacific Ocean | collected 2011-10-13 | reverse complement strand
CCATTCCGCCGTAGGCTAAAGATTCAATTTGGAGTTCTAAATCAACCCCACGTTTAATAGACGCAGTGGTTTTCATTTATAATTTATTCTATCAATGATAGTGACAGCAGGATCAGGTGGTGATTCTGAAATAATATAGGCATTTTGAATTGTTTGTATTGCTGCATTCAGCTGCTCTTCTGTCCGGGCATGAATTTCGGCCAAAGGCTGCCCCGCTTTCACATTTTCGCCCAGAGCGACATGGATATCCAGACCTACACTATGATCAATAGAATCAGTTACTTTTTTTCGGCCGCCGCCCAATTCCACTACGGTTAAACCAACGCTGCGGGTATCAATAGAAGTAATATATCCTGTTTTTGAAGCTGGAACTGGTTTGACGATTGGAGCCTGGGGAAGATATTGATTATAGTTTTCAATAAAATCGGCAGGCCCGCCTAAAGCAGACACCATTCTGTTGAATATCTCTGCCCCGCGGCCGCTGGCAGAGACCTCATTTGCTTTTTCGACACCTTGTTCAATTGTTTCTGTCAATCCAGCAACAACCAGCATTTCCGCGGCCAGGGCAATTACCACCTCATGAAGCCGTGGATCCTGGTCAGCGCCAGTGAGGTAATCCACAGTTTCTCTGACTTCCAGGGCGTTGCCGACTGTTCGCCCCAGGGGTTGATTCATATCCGTTATCAAAGCAGATGTTTTCACTCCAAAATGATTAGAAACATCAAAAATGCTGTTGGCTATTTTTTCCGCCATATCTAATTGATCCGCAAAGGCGCCGTTTCCCGTTTTTACATCCACAACCAGTCCATCCAGGCCAGCCGCCAGTTTTTTAGATAAAATGGAAGCGGTAATCAAAGGTACTGACTCGATAGTCGCTGTTACGTCCCGTACACTGTAAAATATTTTATCTGCCGGTGCTAAATCTGCTGTTTGTCCTATGACAGCGCAGCCCACATCCTTAACTGTCCTAAGGAATAATGCATTGTCCGGATATGTATTATAGCCGGGGATGGATTCCAATTTATCCAGAGTCCCTCCAGTATGCCCTAGGCCGCGTCCGGAAATCATAGGATTATAGATACCGCAGGCCGCGATGATGGGAGCCAGCATCAAACTGACTTTGTCTCCCACGCCACCGGTGGAATGTTTATCCACCACAGGGCCGTTTAAATCCAAATCGCTCCAATCAAGGACACGACCGGATCTCATCATACATTCCGTCAGGATGGTACATTCATCCAGAGACATGCCCTGGAAATAGACTGCCATGGCAAAAGCAGCTAACTGGTTTTCAGAAAATGTGCCATCGGTTATCCCGGAAATGATAAAACTGATCTCTTTTTCATGAAGCGCCTGGCCATTGCGTTTTTTCCGAATGATTTCCTGAGGGAGCATTTGGATTATACCCAGAAAGGATTACGCGTGACTGTTCTGAAAAAATTCAGACAGCAGGGTTTCAAGATCTTTAGCAGCGCGATCGGCATTTTCCATCGTCTGCTCATGACTTAGGGCAGTTGCACTCATACCTGCGGCCATATTGGTAATGATTGAAAGAGCGACTACTTTTAATCCAAAAAATCGGGCCAGAATTACTTCCGGTACAGTTGACATGCCCACCGCATCGCCTCCTAATAATTTTGCCGCTTTTATCTCTGCCGGTGTTTCAAAACTGGGCCCGCAGAACCAGGTATAAACCCCCTTATAAAGGGTGATTCCCTGCTGGTTTGCAATTTCCTGAAATGATTTACGCAGTTCAGGATCGTAAGCATCAACCATATCTACAAAGCGAGCATTGCCCTGCTCGCCAAATAATGGCGAAACGCCGGTAAAATTGATATGATCGGTCAGCAGCATTACACTTCCAGGTTTCGCATCGGGCATAAGGCTACCTGCAGCATTGGTGAGAATTAGAATTTCACAACCCAGTTCTGCCAATGTATGGACAGGAGTTTTCATCACATCTGCTTGGCCAGATTCATAATAGTGAGCCCGACCCTGCAGGACAGCAATTTCTGTCCCACTAATTTGTCCAAGAGTTAATTGTCCGGCATGGCCAGCTACACCTGCTTTTGGGAAACCGGGCAAATCATCATAAGAGAAGGAAAGTTTGTTTTCTACAATATCCGCGAAAAAACCCAAGCCTGACCCTAAAATAATTCCAACCTTTGGGCGGCGGCCTTTTGATTTCGATCGGATCAATTTCACAGATTTATTGACACTCATAAGTCAGGAATGATTTATCTTATATTGGACAAAAGAATAATCGTTAAACACCCACTGGATGCCAAGTCGTTTTCGTTTCCTGTGTTTCTAATATATGATACGGTCCCTGCATCTTTTTATCTGACCAGTTCTGGCCTCGGTAAATCACCGGCCGCTTCACGTTTAAGGCTGAATTGGATTGAACGAGTTCAATTTCTTCCGGGTCATTGCCGCAATACACAACAGCATTAACATCCATATGGCTGGAAAAATGGTCCAGGAGTTCTGAACGTTGTCCTGTAAGTATATTGACAACCCCAGCCGGAACGTCGGAGGTATGAATGACTTCTGCGAATGTGATCGCGCAGAGAGGTCGAGATTCAGAGGCAAGCATTACTGCAGTATTCCCGCCGACAATGATCGGGGCCAAAACAGAAACAGATCCAAGTAATGATATATCATCCGGGGCGATGGCGGCCACTACACCTACGGGTTCCAGAAAGGAGAAATTAAAGTACGGCATGGCAACTGGATTCACCCGGCTGAATACCTGGATATATTTATCTGCCCACCCGGCGTAATAGATTAGCCTTTCAATGGCTTGGTCGATTTCTTTTTCTGCCTGTTTTTTTGTGGAACCCTGCAGGGTGAGTTCGGTCATGAATTGCTCTCGTCTGCCCTCCAGTATTTCGCCAATACGGTATAAGATCTGCCCGCGGTTATAAGCCGTGCGGCACGACCAGCCACTTGCAGCTTTTCTGGCGGCTACAACAGCATTGCGAAAATCCTTCCTGGACCCGCGGCATACATTGACCAGGGTTGTTTCTTTGGGATCCTGCCATTTGATATAACGCCCTGATTCTGTACGGGGAAACTTCCCGTCAATGTAGAGTTTATATGTTTTTTGAACATTGATACGTTTACCCATGAATCAAATCCTTCATACCAGATGAACGTAGGGCATCAGCCCTTCCAGGCCACCCTCCCGGCCCAAGCCGCTTTCCTTATAACCTCCAAAAGGAGAGCTTGGATCAAATTTATTAAATGTATTGGCCCAGATTACGCCGGCCCGAATTGCTTTGGATAAAGCGAATATTTTGGACCCTTTGTCTGTCCAGACACCGCCTGAGAGTCCAAAAGGAGTATTATTTGCCTTAGCAATAACCTCATCTACAGTACGGAATGACTGGATAGCCAGAACCGGGCCAAATATTTCTTCCTGAACCACACGGTGAGACTGACTCACGCCGGTAAATAACGTGGGCGCATGCCAATATCCTTTTTTGGGCAGGTTGCAGGATGATTGAAAAATTTCACCCCCTTCCTTCTGCCCAATATCCACGTACATTTTAATCTTATCAAGCTGGGCTTTCGAGTTAATAGCTCCAATATCCGTATTCTTGTCCAGGGGATCACCAACGATGAGGGTCTCCATACGATTTTTCAGTTTTGAGATTACCGTTTCGGCCACACTTTCCTGTACAAACAGCCGGGATCCCGCACAGCATACATGACCCTGGTTAAAGAAAATACCTGTGATAATACCTTCCACTGCCTGGTCAAGGGGAGCATCTTCAAAAATGATATTTGCTGCTTTTCCGCCAAGTTCAAGTGTGTATTTTTTCCCCGTCCCCGCCACGGTTTTCATAATGAACTTTCCGACTTCTGTGGAACCGGTGAAAGCGATCTTATCCACATCCGGATGCTCCACAAGTGCCTGTCCGGTCTCCCCGCCGCCATTGACAATGTTTACTACACCTGGTGGCAAGTCACATTCTTGGATAATCTCGGCCAGTTTCATGGCGGTTAGAGGCGTGGTCTCTGCAGGTTTCAGGACAACTGTATTTCCTGCCGCCAGGGCTGGTGCCAGTTTCCATGCTGCCATGAGCAGGGGGAAATTCCAGGGAATGATCTGGCCGGCAACACCGACAGGTTGGGTTTTACGTCCAGGAAATGCATATTCCAGTTTATCCGCCCAGCCGGCATAATAGAAAAAATGTGCCGCGGCCAGGGGGATGTCCACATCCCGCGATTCTCGGATGGGCTTACCCCCGTCCAGGGATTCAATAACAGCAAATTCTCTTGCCCGTTCCTGGATAAGTCTGGCGATACGGAAAATATATTTTCCTCGCTCAGAAGGATCCATTTTTGACCAGATATTTTCATAAGCTTTTTTAGCCGCTCTAACGGCAAGGCCCACATCCGTTTTTTGCGCCTCTGCCACCTGAGCCAATTTATTTTCATTCGCTGGATTGATCGTTTTGAAATATGCGTTCTTGACTGACGGGATAAATTTCCCATTGATAAACAAATCATATCGTTCCTGAATACGGACATGGTCTGCACTTTCCGGTGCAGGATTGTAAACCCAGTCTGTTTTATAGTTCATTTTTGATTTAGTCTTCACAATCGAATTGGCTCTAATCCAGGGAAAAATAATTTGTTGATTGATAAACCCCTGTAAACTGCTTCGCAATTTGCATCAATACGTCATTGGCCAAAGAACTGGCACCAAAACGGAACAGTTCCGGACAGAGCCAGTCCTGGCCCAGGGTTTCCCGCACCATTACCAGGTATTGTACAGCTAACTTTGCCTTGCTGATCCCGCCAGCCGGTTTCATGCCGATTTTTTTCCCGGTCTGCAAATAAAAATCCCGGATAGCTTCCAACATAATCAATACAACCGGCGGTGTTGCCGCCGGAAAAACTTTGCCAGTGGAGGTTTTAATAAAGTCGGCGCCGGAATTCATAGCCAGTATGCTTGCTATTCGAACATTATCCAATGTTACCAACTCTCCCGTTTCCAGGATCACTTTCAAATGAGCCTCGCGGCAGGTTTCCTTCACTTTTGCAATTTCTTCCCCTACTCGGTCATATTCACCCCGCAGGAAGGCTCCTCTTGAGATTACCATATCCACTTCATCGGCACCGGCACCCACAACTGCTTTTACTTCCTCCAGTTTGGCCGCTAAGGTGGACATCCCACTGGGGAACGCTGTAGCCACCGATGCAACTTTTATGCCGGTCCTCCGCAGCGCATTTTTTGCCACTGGAACCATGGGCGGAAAAACACAGACAGCGGCAACTTTCGGCAGATCCGGGAACTGATTGTGCAGGTGCGCTGCCTTATAGCAAAGCTGCCGCACCTTTCCTGGGGAATCTTTTCCCTCTAGGGTGGTCAAGTCAATCATACTCAGAATGTTATTTAATGCAGCAACTTTGGATTCTTTCTTTATACTGCGTGAAAACAATCTGGCCACACGTTCCTGAACATTGACCTGGTCTACAGTCTGACTGAACATTAATTTATTTGCAAGCATGGGATTTTTACAACTACAGCTAATTTATACCAAATAATTCTACTTTTTTCACATGTTTAAATATTCGTATTTCTTCATCTAAATGCAGGATTCAACTTTTTCTATCAGTTTTTGAGCATCTTCTCTGTATGGACCCTCCGCATAAATTCGCATGATGGGTTCCGTATTGGATTTTCGCAGGTGAACCCATCGGTCAGTCCAAGTGAATTTTATACCATCCAGGGTATTTTTCTCGGCATCGTCAAAAAGGGTACAAGCCTTTTTGATCAATTCATCCGGGTCAATCCCTTCCAAATTTACTTTATCTTTCACTATCTCAAATTGCGGCAGTGATAGGTGAATCTCACTTAATGGTTCACTTGATTGTGACATACGATTCAATACCATTGTGGCAGCCACTAGTGAATCCCGGCCCAGATGTGCTTCCCGCAGGATTACGCCGCCATTTCCTTCTCCGCCTAATTTTGAGCCCAGCTCGTTCATTTTGTTCACCACATTGATCTCGCCTACAGCAGAGCGGACCACAGAACTTCCTTTTGATTCTGCCAGCTTATCCAGTGCCAGGGAAGTAGAAAGATTGGTCACAAATACTTCTGTCTCACCAACCTCGTTTAAATAACCATCTGCCGCAAGAACCAGCGAATACTCTTCCCCAAGGGGTTCACCTTTTTCATTTACCACTGCCAAGCGGTCGGCATCGGGGTCCACAGCAAACCCGCCATCAGCATCATTTTCCATCACCGCATCGCAGAGACCAGACAGGTTCTCCGGCAATGGTTCCGTTCCCCGCGTGAACTGCCCATCGGGCTCACAATTGAGTTCGATCACTTCACAGCCCAATGATTCCAGCATGGCCGGCAAAGCATGGGCACCGGCACCATTAACCGCATCAATTACAATGCGGAAGTTCCGGCGCTGAATTCGGTTTAAATCAATACATTTCAAGCCGGCACAGGCAATCACATGTTTCTGGATGGCATTTCTCTCTGGCCAAACGATACCCGTTTCATCTGCGTCGGGTGGATCGTTCTCAGCATCGACCAATTCAAATAATCGTTCACAATCTCCCGCAGGAAAAAATGTACTGTTTTCCCCTACAAATTTTATTCCATTCCATTCGACTGGGTTATGACTCGCAGTAACAATAAATCCGCCAACTGCCTCTGTTCTGTGAACCATAAATTGTACGGTGGGCGTTGGAACAATTCCGCAATGCAGGACCGTCCGGCCCAATCGAGTCAGTTGATCCACCATGGCCTGAATAATGTCTTCACCGGAAGGGCGGCTGTCTCGTCCCGCTATAATCACACCTGTTGGTAACAATTCATGCAGCGCCCTAGCATAATGAAGAGCGGTACCAGGCGTGAGATGGGAGACTGTGAGTCCGCGGACTCCGGATATACTGCGAATTAACATAGAAAATAATTTTTCTTTAAATCAACAATTGAAATTCGGTCGAAAGGAATAATGTTCCAAAAGAAAAGCCCCGCTTCAGCAGGGCTTTAAAGTTGTCCTGACAGTTGCTACCGTCTTACAGGTTTGGGCTTACGCCTGCGGTGCCGGTTGGCACGCGGATTGTTACGCAATGCTTCTATTCGCGCATTGCGGGCCATCCTGCGAACGGCTTTTTTTCTCGCTTCACGCTTGGCATCACTGGGCTTGACATAAAAGGACCTGGTACGCACTTCTCTGAGAATTCCAGCACGCTCCCATTGTTTTTTAAAGCGGCGCAACGCCCGCTCCAACGATTCCTTTTCTCTTACCTTTACTTCAACCACTTCTATCACCTCCTCAAGGGCTATCTGTGGTCTTCATTAATTGATAGTTCCCGTATAAAAACGGCCGGCGATATTAACGGTTGCTTCTAACACAAACAAGATTTAAACCAAAGCTGCGAATTCCTTTATACTCAGGGTTTCCGGCCGGCGTGTAAAATCGATTTTTTCTTTCACCTCTTCGGGGATTTTCCAACTCTTAAGAGAATTGTTCAGCATTTTACGCCGCTGGTTAAAGGCCGCGGTCACAATCTTGCTGAATTTAACATATTTATCATCCGCCACCAGGGGCTGGTCTTTTTTTATAAAACGAACGATGGATGATTTTACTTTGGGCCTGGGAATAAATACATCCGGAGGAATAGTAAAACAGTAGTTCGCTTCCAGGTGGGCGCCTACCAACACGGTAAGCCGCCCATAGGCCTTAGTGCCCACTGCAGCAGTCAAGCGCTCTGCCACTTCTTTCTGCATCATGATAAAAGCGTCAGTCCAGTAGTCCAACTGGTCAATCAGCCAGAAAATGATCGGTGAAGTAATATTATAAGGAATATTGCCAATTACGCGTACTGGATTGGATATTGGCAGATCTGCGATATTCTGTAAAAGTATATCACCCTGGATTATTTTCAAACCATCAAGATCCGAACGATTCATTAAATGATCAATGAGCATGGGGTCAATTTCAATAACCACCATTTCTTTCACTTCCGGCAGTATCTTTTCAGACAACGCCCCTTCCCCGGGACCGATCTCGAGGATTGAATCTCCAGGTTGGGGCAACACGGTGCGTACGATTTTCCCCAAAAGATTTTTATCCGTTAAAAAATTCTGACCCCATTTTTTTCGGAATGGATGCGGGGTTTTATCAGTCATGACAAATTTTAAAAAGGTAAAAGAAAAGATATAATATTTTCATAATATCATATAATAGGCTTAATGACTAAGATGGCAGATTAAAAAGTGCAGTTGCGTTTTCAGATGTTTTTTTTGCAATAACATCTAATGACACATTGTGGATTTCTGCCAGTTTTTCGGCCACAAATCTTGTTCTCCCTGGTTCATTGGGCTTTCCACGGTATGGAACCGGACTCAAATAGGGAGAATCTGTTTCCACAAGAATACGATCAAGGGGAAGTCCCTTTGCCACCTCAGGCAAATGGCTGTTCTTAAAAGTCAGATTCCCGGCAAAAGAAATGTAATACCCCATATCCAGAAAAGCTTTTGCTGTTTCCAGGTTGCTGGAAAAGCAGTGGGCTACTCCGGTCACATTCGGAAAATCTGATAAAACTTTCAACATGTCGGCATCCGCATCCCGGTTGTGGAAAATGACAGGTTTTCTCAATGATTGGGCTAATTCCATCTGCTCCCGAAAAACCCGGTTCTGAATTTCCGGTTCAGATATATTTCTATAATAGTCTAAACCCATTTCTCCTGCAGCTATCATTTTATCGGATTTCAGCAGGTCACAAATCTGGTCAAGATAATCCTTTGACGTATCCTTTGCATCATGAGGATGAACTCCTGCCGTTGCATATATTTTTTCGTGCGCATTGGCTAATTCGAGACATTTCCTTGAATCCTGTATATTTGTTCCTACACAAATAAACCGGTTCACGCCCAGTTTTGCTGCACGGTTCAATACAGCCGGGATGTCATTTCTTAGATCTTGGTAATAAAGATGGCAATGTGTATCGGTCAGCATGATCAAAACATTTTATATCAATAATGATAGGCAAAGGTATAATAAAATTTGATTATTGTTTTCATCTAATCTTCTTGAAGATAGAATAAAGCATTAAGCCATCGAGGGCGGTTGCTTAGACTGGAGAGAAAAAGCCTGACTCCAAACCACCACACCACGAATAGAAATACCAGCCAAAGGATATCAATCATATTGCCAAAATGAATTACGTAGGTTTATACCCATCAAGTCATTGCCTGCCATCTGTCAGTGTTTTCAGTGCTGTACTTATATGCGGGGAAAAAGGGGCTGATGATCCCTCAGTTGATTGCCAGGTGTAAGGCCTCCCCATTCTAGTGCTGTATCTGTTGCATTTAAAGCCTCAATCAAAATAGCAGACCTGTTGGGAATCACAGGGGATAAGAGCACAGCGCCAATCCGGAGCGCCTCCCCGGCAGTATACAAAACCCGCGCTGCAGATTCTTTATCTTCTTTCACCAGTTTCCAGGGAGCCTGCTCTTCCATATACTTATTGACCCCGCGGATAAATTGCATAATGTCCTCAAGGGCCTCGTTGATTTTCATTTCCTTAATTTTATTATCCAGGTTGCTGATTAAGGCCTGCCCAGCATTTTTTATTTCATTTTCTGCAGCATTCAGTTCACCCGGCTCAGGAATTTTGCCATCATAATTCTTTTTCATTAAGGTTGATACACGACTTAACAGATTGCCGAAATCATTGGCCAGGTCACTGTTGTACCTTTTAATAAAAGATTCCATGGTAAAATTCGCGTCCTGCCCCAGTACCATTTCCCGCATGAGGTAATAACGAACCGGATCGACGCCATAATCATCAATCAAATCCATGGGGTTCACCACATTGCCCTGGGATTTACTCATTTTTGCATCGGCCATCAGCCACCAGCCATGGGCAAAGATAGCTTCGGGAAGCTCCAGGCCGGCAGACATAAGCATGGTGGGCCAGTATACAGCATGAGTGGTAAGAATATCTTTCCCAATAAGATGATAGGATGCGGGCCACCATTTCTGGAACAAAGTTTCATCAGAGCCAAACCCGGAAGCGGTGATGTAATTGATCAGAGCATCAAACCAGACGTAGGTCACATAATTCGTATCAAAAGGCAGTTCAATACCCCAGTTCAAGCGCGACTTGGGCCGGGAGATACATAGATCGGCCAGCGGTTGCCTTAAAAAACCCAGAACCTCATTCTTACGGTGTTCCGGTTGAATAAATGTTTTGTTGGTTTCAATATGATCAATAAGCCTCTGCCGGTAACCACTCATTCTGAAAAAATAGTTTTTTTCCTTTAGTTCCTTGATATCGCGAAATTCACCGCTTTCGGCCTCTTTTTCCGTAATGAATCGTTCCTCTGAAACAGAATACAGACCCTCATATTCATCCTCATAAATATCTCCCGCATCGTGGACCCGCTTCAGGATTTCCTGGACAACCTTCTTATGCCTGTCTTCAGTGGTACGGATAAAATCATCGTTTGAAATATGCAGTTTTTTCCACAGTTTCATAAAACGTGGTGCCATTTCATCACAATGCTGCTGCGCTTCAACCCCCCGCTCTGCTGCTGCCTGCTGCACTTTCTGTCCATGCTCATCCAACCCGGTTAAGAAAAAAGTTTCCCTATTCAGATTGCGATGAAACCTGGCCAATACATCTGCCAGAATGGTCGTGTATGCGTGACCAATATGAGGTTTGTCATTGACGTAGTAGATTGGGGTGGTAATGTAGAATGTGTCTTTCATGAGTGTAAGATTTTCTGAACATCCAGCAGGAGATTTATTAAAATCAGCGGCATATACAAATTTTGCGCAATGGCACTGGCGGTTTCTTCAAGAGACAAAGCGACCTCAAATAAGTCAGCATGCGGGTAAGCAGTTACAAAAGTATCCATTCCAGGTTTCAATTCTGTTTTATGGAGCAGATCCGGCATACCTCTCATAAGCCGGCAGGCACTGCGGAACCAAAGGGAAAGCAGCCTGAAATGAAATCTAAAGGATGCGGGATCCTGATTGGCCAACTTTGCATAGGTTTGAGTAAAGGAGCGCCAGCCGTCAGGATTTTCACTGGTGACGGTTTGAACCAATTTATCTAATAGTGCAATGAGCTCGGCAAGCGGCTGCTCCAGCAGAAAACGAGCCTGGTGGATATTTCCTGAACTAAGCCCAATCATCAAGGAAACATTATCACCATTAGCACCGTTGTTGAGTAACCATTCTCCCACAAAATCGTCATTCAGCCTGGGGGCACCCAGATGCTGACAGCGGGAAAGAATTGTAGGCAATAACAGTTCTTTATGATCAGTTACCAACATCAAAGTTGTATTTCCCGGCGGTTCCTCCAGAATTTTCAGCAGTGCATTTGCTGCCTCGCCCTGCCCAGCAGACAGCAAGTGTGCATCAAAGAATAAAACCATTTTTCTACCGGTATTATCACTTTTCAGGTATAAAGTTTTTCTGAGATCCCGAATCGATTGAATCAGAATACGGTTTGCTTTTGGGATCTGGATTTTATAAAAAGGGTCATCCGCTTTTTTTTTAATCGCCTCTGCCACCAATCCCAGAGAACTACTATCAAATTCTGCTTCAGTTTCTGTTTTTTTCTTTGGAGCCGGCAATGGGAATACAAGTTTCAATTTTTCATGCTGCAGCTGTTTGAACCGCTGGCAGGAGGGACAGCGATCACAAGGTAAAGTGTCAGGCGCCTCACAATTCAAGTACCGGCCAAAAGCCAGGGCCAGCGCTTCTTTCCCACTCCCCGGAGGGCCGGTAAGCAGATAGGCGCTGCCTACCTGACTGGATGAGGCAATCAGGGACAGTCGTTCCCAGACCGTTCTTTGCCCGGTCAAAGGATCAAATGCTGTTACTGTTTTTTGGTAAGCCATTTTTCTGGGTCTAGTTTTTGCCCTTTACCCCAGATTTCAAAATGAAGTTTTGATCCATTAATAGAACCAGACTCACCCATGTAAGCAATCACGTCACCGGCACGGATTTCACTGTCCACGCTGGTTTGAATATTGGTCACATGGCTGTATACAGTATAAAACCCGCTGCCATGGTCAACAATGATTGTTGTGCCATACCCGCGGATATAAGTGATGGTGGTTATCACACCGCTTAGAACCACACGGATTGCGGAACCTGGCTGTCCTTTGATATCGATCCCAGGATTTTCTGTGGTCGTTTTCAGTTGTGAGTTCCATTGACGTCCAAATTTGGCAGTGATTCTCCCATCCGCGGGCCAGGGCAATTGCCCTCTCAGGTTCTGAAAACTTTTTGTTTTCATTGCTTCCCGCTGTCTGCGGATTCGATCTTCTCTTTCAAACCTGGATTTATCTTCAAGGATTTTCTTAATGATACTTTCCAGCTGTTTGACCCCGGCAGTTTTTTCTGAAATATAGCTGCCAAGGGATTTTTTATCTGTGCGAATCCGGGTCAACTCTTTTTGGCGGTTGATTTTCATATTACGTAAGGATTTCATTTGTTTTTCCTTATCGCGCTTTAAATTGATATTATCCCGCAATGATGCCTCAAGCTCCAGTTTTTGCTTGCTGATTTCGACCAGAAGATGTTCAATCTTTTTTGTCATTTCCTGCTCAATCTCAGAAATGATCTTCAAATAATGGGTGCGGTACATAGCCTGCCGCCAGGATGTGGATGACAGTACTTTTTCCAGGTCAGTCAGGCGGCCCTGCATGAAAGCCTTGACCACTCGCTGTTCATATCGTATTCGTAAGACCTCCAGTTCCTGTTCATTAAGCTGTAAATCCTTTTTTAAGATTTCGATGCGGTCTCTGGTTTTCCCCTCTTCCTTGCGCAGGGATTGTATTAATCTTGTAATCAGTGCAACTTCTTCATCTAGGGTGGAAATACGCCGAATGGTGGAACGTTCCTGTGATTCCGTTTTTTTGATTTTTGCTCTCAGGGTTTGAATCTCATCCTTCAAGGAATTAATCGCTTCATTTTGGTACCGCAGTTCTTCATCATAATCCCGCTGTCTGTTTTGCGCAGCAAGAAATGAGACGGATAGAATTACTACCAGGATGTTAATTGTAGACTTCACAGATTCAAAAATACCTAATATCATCTCCGACCTCCAATGATGATTTCACTTTATCAATCTGAAACTTGATTTCGGACATCTACAGGTCTAAACTGCGCCAGTTATCAGGAGATAAATTAAATGAAACCCCTTTGGGAAAATTATTTCAATAAAAAAAATGCAGACAGCCCTGTTATACATGCCTTACAGTCTGTACCTGTTTTCAACGAACTGACTCCTAAACAATTCAAAGAAATATCGCGCTTGATTCATAAGCGGAATTATAAAAAAGGGGAAATTATTTTTAAGAAAGGATCCCTCGGCGAAGGCATGTATTTGATTTTATCTGGTTCTGTGGTTATTAAGGATCCCGAATCAGGAATTGTGTTCGCCTCATTAACCAATGATAATTTTTTTGGGGAAATGGCGCTCTTGGATGAAGAACCCCGTTCTGCCCAGGCGGAGGCAACAAGCCCATCTCATCTCATCGGATTTTTTCGGACAGACCTCATGTCCCTTATTTCCCGTTTCCCTGAAATGGGCAATAAAATTTTATTGAATCTTTCCCAAGTTCTGACGGAACGACTGCGGGAGGCCAATAAACTTTTAATGGAAAAACCCCAGTAATGGATGCAACTCTAAAAATATATCGCTTGATGGTGGGGCTGGTTATGGCGGGAGTTATCTGGATCTTATTCCCTTTTATTTCTTTGGTTTTGATCATGCTGGTTCTTTCATTCATTTTCACTTCCATATTTCTACCTGCAGTAGATACCCTGGAACGTAGGATTCATAATCGCGGACTAAGCGTGTTGCTGATTGTAGGATCTGCCATTGTGGCTTTCACCTGGTTTTTAGGAAGTTTTATGTCAAATTTTGGTCAGCAGATCAAAGAATTTTCGGCAAAACTTCAGGAGCAGGAATTTTCAAACAGTTTGATTGCTTTATCGGATAAAATTCAAGTCATGATACCCGATTCCATGCTGAATCTAATCCCGGAAAGTTCAGAGATTATTACCGGCTTACAGGGAAAACTAAGCAACGTTTTTCAAAATATACTTGGCCTGCTGAGCACAACCGGAAATATTATTTTTATTATGGTTATGACCTTGATCTTTACCATTATTGTGCTAGTGGAGTATTACAGTTTCAAAAGGTCCATGGTAAGATTCATACCAAACAGATATTTTGAAATAGGATTACGGTTGATCTACAATGTGGAACAACAGGTATCAAAATTTTTAATGGGACAGCTTTTTGCCGCAGTAACTGTGGCTTTACTTTCAATTCTCGGCTTATTTATTTTAAACCAGGTCGGGGCGAATCTGACCTTAATCGTATTTATCGGTATCATTGCAGGATTTGCGAATTTAATCCCCATGGTGGGGCCATTCGTTGGTATGATTCCTGCCATTTTGATCGCTATTATGAACAACCTAGGCAACAGTGCTGCTATGGGACATTATCTTCTTGGCGCTGTTCCCTCCCCTTTTTTCATCTTAGATATTATATTGATGTTCATCATTGTCCAGCAGATTGATAATAATTTTGTGACGCCCATTGTTGTGGGCGAGAGTACAGGTTTACATCCCATGATCGTCATGATCGCCTTATTGATAGGTGGTATTTTAATGGGACCGCTTGGCATGTTATTCGCCGTGCCGGCTGCTGGAATAATCAAAGTTGTCATTCAGGAGATCAGTTTTGCCTCCCAGAATTCCCATTTGATTTAGGGATCTATATTTCTTCTATCTTGAAAAGCAAATAATCCTGAAAGGACAGCTGCAGTGTTTTCTTATCTACAAAATAGATCCAGAGTTGTTCATTTGGATCCTCCCCATTACCTCCAATCACCTTTTCGTGAGGATCACCCATGAGTTCCTGAATCTGGGGCAGGGTCATCCCCAGCTCCAGACGTTCAGAGCGGGCCAGGGCTTGTTTTTCTCGAGCCAGATTCATTCGTTCCTCAATACGTAAATTCGCCTTGTATTCATCATAAGCATCTAATTTATTCTGCAGGTCCGTCAGCAGTTTCTCATTTTTATTGCCAATTCCTCCAGAAAGTTCCCTGGCATACTTCAGAGATTCTATGGCCAGGTAAATTTCATCAAATTCATCAGCTTCCGCAGCAAGATTTACCATTTGAATCCCTGCCTTGTACTGCAATGCTTTTACCATAAACAGCAGTTCAGGATTCATACTCAATGCTTCAGCATACTTGCCCATGGCTTTCCCGATGAATCCGGCTTTTTGCAGTTCCTTTCCATTCCCTAATATTGTATAGGACTTGAACCGGCGAAGCGCCTTCGAACCATGGCCAGAAAACTTGGCCACGCGGCGAACAATGGCCATGGCCTCATCGTAGCGTTCAGCCGGTAAAAGCATTTCTGCTTCATTCATCCAGTCTAGTGCAATCTGATCCAAACGGCCATCCAGGGCGAACATGATAATGGTATCGTTCTTTACAAGTGATTTGGCTTGCAGATATTTTGCCAGGGCCTGCTCCGTTTTGCCTTTATCGTCCAACACGACACCTTCTTCCATGATTACGTATGGAATTTTTCGCTCGCAGATCTCCAGGTATTCAAGGGCCCGGTTGCGATGGGCATGGGAAGGGTATTCTTTCAGAAATCGGTTAAATTCATTCCTGGCACTGATATAATCCCTATGATAGTATAATTTTTTCGCTTCATCGCCAATAGTTCGCTTCCCGCCGTAAAATGCAGAAATGGTCAGATATAATCCATAATTTGCAAGATCAAAATCGCGGATCGGGGTCAGGTCTCCCGGATCGTTGATAGTGTTGATCTTAGTGTACGAATGGCGAAAATCCAGTCCAAGTGTAAATCGATTGGATTTTCCAGGATCCAGGATAAACCGTATTCCCACGCCCAGGGCCATGGATGTTCCTGAGCCTGTAGGGGCTTCGTCCCATATTTCATTATTGGTTGTATAAAATTTCGCGGTTGCAAAACCATAGGCATAGCGAAAGTTCAAATACCAGAAGTTGAAGGGTTGCCATTGCAGAGTATTGGTTATCAAGAATTCGTTTATCAACGGGGAAAATTTCTTTTTTTCACCCCAGCTTGGTGTTGTATTGCCCCAGACTGAATAAGGAAGAAAGGCTGGGGAAAATATACTGCTTCTTCTGTAATTAAGTCCTGTCATCATATTCATCCAGCTGGTTCTAATTATATAATGGGGTAAATTCACCAGCCCAAGATCTAGATCAATTGCTGATCCCCAAATATTTGTAAACCCCTGATCAAGTTGTTCGATCGTATCATCTTCATACTTAATGTTCCCTTTTTCATCTTTTGCGGAAGGATTTGATATGCCTCCGGAAAAAGCGCCATTAAAACCAACACCGTATCGTAACTCGATAGGGATAAGGGTTACAGGAGCAGCAAATTCCCGGGATCGAAACCATTTATCAAACCAATACCCGGATTCATAAGGTGATTCTTTATCAAACTTGATAAGGCCAAATAGAAATGTTCGGGGTTCTTTTTCACCAGGAACCTGGCCAAAAAGTATCCCCGCGAAAATAACCGGTATAAAATAGCGACTATGTTTGTGGACAAACATGTATCTTCAAAATTCCATGATTCCTGGGTTTTTTACAAGAAGAGACTAATAAATTCCAGGTTAACTTTCGCACCTTGAAAAAAGGAACATATCTCCTGGTAAAAACATTCATAGGCTATGGTTAAAAAATCAATATTTATTTTTTCCCTCCTGAGCATTCTTTCTGCTCAAAAATTTACCATAGCACGAATTCATTATAATGGTGGCGGTGACTGGTACAGTGACCCCAGCAGCCTCCCCAACCTGCTCGAGTTTATACAAACTCATACTCCTATGTCTGTAAACCCGCAAGAAGTTCGCTTAAAATTAACGGATGCGGATGCTGGATATTATCCATATCTCTATCTTACTGGACATGGCAACATCCGTTTTACGAATGACGAGGTGATTGCACTGCGGTCCATGCTTATGAACGGTGCTTTTCTTCACGCTGATGACAATTACGGCATGGATCAATCATTCAGGAGGGAAATGAAACGGGTATTCCCCAACAAGGATTTTATTCCCCTTCCCCACACTCATTCTATTTTTTCATCCTATTTTATCATGAAATCAGGATTGCCAAAAGTGCATGAGCATGACAACAATCCCCCTCAAGCCCTGGGCTTGTTTGATAATGAAAAATTGATCGTGCTTTATACATTTGAATCTGATCTGGGGGACGGCTGGGAAGATGCAAGTGTACACAAGGATTCCTGGACCATTCGTGAAGCAGCGCTAAAAATGGGTACCAATATCATTTATTTTGCCCTGACCCAGTAAATGAAAATACGCAGCTATCTTCTCAAAATCCGCAAAATCAAGTTCATCCAGGATGTTCTAATAGGCGGAATGACGGTTACAATCGTTTTCTCTATTTTATTTCTGATTGCACTGCAGCTGGAAACAGTTTTTTATTTTTCACCAAGAAGGAAGCTGGCTATGATTTATACTATACTTGGTGTCACAGGCTTTATATTATTTTTTACCACGGTTACCTGGTTGAGCGCTCGGATAGATAGGGTAAAAAGATATCAAATCAAAGAGCTTGCCAACAGGATAGGGGATGCTGTCTTCCCGGAAAAACCGGATACAATTTTAAATGCAAATCAGTTGGATGAGGGCAGGTATGATAATCAGTCTCAGGAATTAGCAGAATCTTATATTTCATCCATCAAGGCAAAATTAAAAGTGCTTGATTTTGAAAAACTCATTTTTGATCCAAAGATCATTATGCTGAAAATGGGTGTCCTGTCTGTGTGGATCATCGTTATTTTACTTTTTTCGTTTCGATACCAAAAGACCGCAGATGCATTCTACCGCTGGGGGCATCCAAATTTGGAGTTCCCTGCACCCAAGCCTTTCTCCCTAATCAGTCTCAGCAGAGATATCCATATTCTAGGGGGAGAGCCGGCCAATGTAAAAATTCATTCTTCCGGCGCAAAGCCTGACTCTGTTCACCTGCGCCTGGTTCCCTCCCAGGCAGCGACCCAGGAACGGGATTCATTATCATTGCAATTTTCTTCAAGCCGCAGCACTTCCGGCTTTTACCTGTTTAACCTGCCGGAACTATTCCAGGACTATGTATATGAAGCATACGTACCTGCCACGCATTTTTGGGAAGCTTGGATGGAAGTGGTTTCAAATCCGGACACAATTTTCGTAACAGACCGACCTGTATTTGAGTCTTTCCAGATCACGGTTGTACCGCCGGATTACAGCAAACTTCCCGCAGAAACGCAGGAGGGCAATATTGCTGTGGTGCAGGGTTTAAAAGGTTCTGACATACAGGTAAATCTTTCATCCAACCGCACACTTAAATCCGCCTATTTCCATATAAACAATCAACAGAGACCCTTGTTGACAATGAACAAAAAAGCAACGGGAAACTTCAAATTCATGGAAGAAGGGGAATTCACCATAAATCTCGTAGACACCCGGGGCATAACCAACCGGGATCCTGTACCTTATGCCCTGGAAATCATTCCTGACCATAAACCCTCTATGATGATCGTAAAACCCGCTCCCATAACTGAATTGGGCAGCAATATGTCCGTCCCTTTTCATCTGGAGATTGAAGACGATTACGGATTTTCAGATTTACAGGTTGCCTATGAGGTTCGACGGCCTGCTTTTCTGGAAGCAGATCCCTACGTTGCCATGTTTACGATCACAGAGCTGAACGCAGATACCATTATTCAATCAATTAAAACGAATTGGGATCTATTGGATATGATGCTGATGCCGGAAGATGAGGTCCATTTCCATTTTGAATTATCTGATAACGATGTCATTTCCGGACCCAATAAAACAATCTCCTCCACATTCGTAGCCCGGGTTCCCTCTTTGGCTGACCTTTACGAATCTGCCGAGGAAAATGAGTCCCAATTTGTGGAAGATCTGGCAGATAATATGGATGAATTCCAGGAGCTCGGGGACCATATTGAAGCACTGAATCTGGAAGCACTCAAGGCAACAGACCTCAAGTGGGAGCAGCAGCAGGAAATGAAAGATGTGCTTGAAAAAGCCGCTGAAGAACTGCAAAACCTGGAAAAAATGGCGGAGGCGCTTAACTCGATCGTGCAGGAAGGTGAAAAGCATGATCTTTTTTCTCCAGCCCTGATGGATAAATTCAAAGAACTTTCGGAATTGATCCAGAATATCCTGCCCGAAGAAATGATGAATTCCATGGATGAGCTCCAAAAAGCCCTCAATGAAATGGATATGAAATCAATCCAGCAATCCCTGAGTGATCTGGCGGACAACATGGAACAGATAGAACAGGATTTAGACCGTTACCTGGAAATATTCCGTAGATTGCAGGCTGAACAAAAGATGGATGAACTTGAAACCCGTATGCAGCAATTAATGGAGCAGCAGAATGCCCTTGATCAGGAAATGAACCGCCTGCAAAATGAAGATGCATCTACTCTCGCCCGACTGGCTCAGGAAGAAAAAAGGAACATGGAAGAATTAAATGCTGTTGAGGATCTCATTGAGGAAGCAGCTGAAATGATAGAACCTTTTAGTGAAAAAACAGCTGAGGATTTAACGGAGTTTTCCCAGGATCCTATTTTGGAAACCACGGAAGAACTTCTGGGGAAAACAATGAAAAACCTGGCCAAGCAAAACAGAGCCCAGGCCCAGAAAACCAGTGAACAGTCCTTGAATAACATGCAAACAATCATGCAGGAAATAACCGACCTCAAGCAACAATTCCAGCAGGAAACAGTGTCAGAAATGGTGGAAAAATTCCAAGAGACCATTAGAGACCTCCTCTATCTTTCCAGTCAGGAAGAACAGTTGAAGACGAATGTGAAAACAACATCCAGAAATTCTCCCCGGCTGCGCGATTTTGCCGTTCAGCAGCAGGTACTGCAGGACCAGCTGAAATCGATCATGAGCCAGATGATGGACCTGTCTAAACAGACATTTGCTATAACACCGGATATTGGTCAGGCCATGGGCAAGGCCAATGCCGGGATGGAAGAGGCAAAAAGAAATCTGACAGAGCGCCAGGTTTCCCAGGCAGGGCAAAAACAAGACCGGGCTATGGAGGGTCTGAACGAAGCTGCAATGGAAATGTTTAACAGCATCCAGCAAATGGAAAGTTCAGGGTCATCCAGCGGCTATGAACAATTTTTGCAGATGATGCAGCAGATGGCCGGTCAGCAACAAGGCCTTAACCAGCAGGGAATGCAGCTTGCTCTGGGTCAGATGGCGGCTGCAGCGCAGCAGCAGATGATGCAGCAAATGCTTCAAAAACAGCAGGGGATAAGAAAATCCCTGGATCAGCTCATGAAGGAAATGAAGCAGTCTGGAACCCATGGCCAGGGTGATTTTTCCGGAATGAGAGCGGATATGGACAAAGTGATTAAAGATCTACAAAAAAATAGATTTACCCCCAAAACACATCAGCGGCAGCAGCGAATCCTGTCCCGAATGCTGGATAGTCAAACCTCCATGACCCAGCGGGGTTTTAAGGAACAGAGAAGATCAACCACTCCAGATCCGGCAATTGTATTTGAGGGGCCGGGCGGACTGCCTGCAGATATGGGACAGAGACAAAACCTAGCGCTACAGGCATTAAATAAAGCGATCAATGCCGGTTATTCCCGGGAGCATCAGAATATGATTAAGCGTTATTTTAACTCATTAAGCCAAATACAAGTCGAGATAAGACCAACAGAGGCTGATACCGTTGAATAATACATATTTATATATATTTGTAATTATTTTTACCGGCTACTCCCTGCTCCCGGCTCAACATAAGCAGAATATCAATGCTGCTTTAAAAACAGCCCAAATGCTGGAACGGAGGGGTGACGCGGATGGTGCCCTTGCCATCTATTCTGATCTTTATACTAAAAACCCAAGGAATCATACCGTCATCCGCCAACTGCGAACTCTCTATCGGAAACATAGAAAATATGAAGAGGGAATTGTTTTTTTAAGAACTCAGCTGAAAAACCAGCCCAATGACATTCAAACCTATATTGAGCTGGGGGAATTTCATTTTTTAAATGATGAAATAAAGGAGGCCAAATCTGTCTGGGCCGCTGGTATAAATCAATTCAAGGATAATCGCTCCTATTACCGCATGATGGTATCCATTTACGGCAGATACAATCTCGATAAGGAATTAGGCCGCCTGCTGACAATTGGCCGGGAAAAATTTGGTCCCACATTTCTAACTTACGAGGCCGGTACATTTTACCAATCGAGGCAGGTGTATGATAAAGCAATGGACGAGTATCTGCTGAATATGAAAATGGACCCCCGACGGATTGGGATGATCCAGAGAAGTATCTTAAACATGAGCGATGATAAGGATGCAGTAGAAATTATCCTGAATAAACTGGAAAAAGCTGCTGCGGAAAAACCCAAGGTTGTTCTTCCGATGTTGGCAGATCTCCATTTCAAACAGCAGAATTACATTGATGCATTTACTGCTTATAAAACCTGGACTGCAATGGGGCAATGGAACGAAAAAAAATGGTTGACGTTTGCCAACGATCTCAGAAAAGAAAGAGAATATATTGTTGCTATCGATGCCTATAATTTTATTCTAAAACAGACGGCCATCTCAGAAACAGCCGGGAAAGCGCTACTTGGGTTGGCCAAGACATTTGAGGATCAGGTTATTCCCTTACACAAATCCAATCTGATACCTTACTTTTTTGATCAAAATCTTTTCTTTGAAGATCCATTTCAGGTAAATACCGCCGTATCTCCTGTCCACCTGGAGGCCAGCCTGGAAATATATGATTCTCTGTTATACTCCTTACCCGGATCTCATCTCCTGGCCGAGGCTTACTTTCGTCTTGGGGAAATACAATACAGGATATTGCAGGATTTCGACCGGGCACTGGGATTATTTCAATCCGCCCAGGGGAAAAATCCAGACAATCTATTGAATCAGAAAATAATTATCCGGATCACAGATGTTTTGATCGCCCAGGGAAAATCTGAGAATGCGCTTGAGCTTCTCAATAAAGTTTTATTGAAGCAGGATCAAAGGGCCCTGCGCCAAAAACGGATCCTCGTCCACTTCTTAACAGGGGATCCAGATTCCACCTTGACCCTGATCGAGGCGGAATTAAGTTCCATTCCACCTGCTGAACCCTCTTTTAATGATCTAATGGAATTAAAGGATATTCTCACTCAGTACTACCGCACGAATCAGCCGGAAGAACAAAAGCTGTTTAAACATTTTCTCAACGCGGAACTGTTGATAAGGCAGAGAAAAACCAGTGAAGCCATTGAAGAGTTGAAATTCCTCGTTGAACAAAATCCGGATGCAGCAATCTCGCCCCTGGCCATTTTGCGTCAGGCATTATTATTTCAGCGGATCCAAAGATATGACGAAGCCCTGCAGCTGGCTCATTCCCTGGGGGAAACCGCCATGGCGGACCGGGGAATTATACTGAGCGGACAGATCTATGAACTGCATCTGGGCGAGACTGAAAAAGCACTGGCAGCATATATGAAAATCCTGAATGAATATCCATTATCCATATTTGCAGAACCTGTTCGATATCATATTAGAAAAATCCAGCAGACGAAAAGCTGATGAAAATAATCTATATTCTTTTCCTGGCATCCCTGATCTATGGGCAAAAAATATTGATCCCCATGGATCAGACGCAGAATGACCACCTGAAAGCCTATGGAGTTGCCTATCATACGCTCACAAAAAATATAAACATAGAATGGCTGTTAAATTATCGCGGCGGATCTTTCCTCATGGATGCCCATGAGTTCATCCATACAGAATGTCGATTGCGCGGAGTGGGTTTTGAGTTGATTTCACCAGATAAAATGCTAGCCATCTATACAGAAATTGAACAGGGCAATATGGATATTGTTCTCCTTGAGAAATCTCCGAAAATTGCCATTTACACGCCCCCCAACAAACAGCCCTGGGATGATGCCGTAACCCTGGCCCTTACTTACGCAGAAGTGAATTATGAAACACTCTGGGATGAGGATGTATTACAGGGAAAACTGTCTGAATACGACTGGCTGCATCTGCACCACGAAGATTTTACCGGGCAATACGGGAAATTTTACCGCAGTTACCATAATTCACAATGGTATCGCGACCAACAGCGTCAATATGAAGGGATGGCCCAGCGCTTGGGATTCTCCAGTGTGCACGAAGAAAAAAAATCTATTGCCCGAACCATCAAAGCCTATGTGGGCGAGGGCGGTTTCCTTTTTGCTATGTGCTCCGCTTCGGATTCATATGATATTGCCCTGGCCATGGAAAATAAAGACGGTGCCCACGCAGTTTTCGATGGTACGCCTATTGATCCCAAAATACAGTCGAAATTGGATTTCAGCAAAACATTCGCCTTTACAGAATTCAAGCTGCTCAGCGACCCCATGGTCTATGAATTCTCTGATATTGATTATCCGCCCAGTCATAATCCCGTCACCCGGGGTGCCGAGGCAGACTATTTTTCGCTGTTCGAGTTCTCGGCAAAATATGACCCCGTACCCACCATGCTGACCCAGAATCATGTTTCTGTCATCAAGGGTTTTATGGGACAATCCACTGGATTTCATAAGAAAAGGATCAAATCCCACATTGTTATCATGGGCGAGGACCCTGCTTCGGACCAGGTAAAATACCTCCATGGCAATTTTGGCAGAGGAACCTTTACTTTTTACGGCGGACATGATCCGGAAGACTACCAGCATTTTGTGGGTGACCCGCCAACGGATCTCAAACTCCACCGCAATTCCCCTGGATACCGTCTTATTTTGAATAATATCCTCTTCCCGGCGGCACGAAAAAAAGAACGGAAAACGTGATTCAGATTCGGTCAGGCAATTTTCAGGAATGTATTGATCTATCCAACCAGATTCCTGAATTCGATTTTCTTTATGAACTGACTGAATATGAGCAACGCTGTGCGGGAGATCATCTATCGTTGAATGCTTTTATGGATGAAAAACCCGCGGGGTTTAAGGTTGGATATGACCGCTTCAAGGATGGCAGTTTTTACAGCTGGATGGGCGGTGTACTTCCTCAATTCAGAAGACAGAGAGTAGCATACACGCTGGCTGACGAACAGGAAGACTGGGCCAGAGAAAGAGGTTACACTGTCATACGATTAAAAACATGGAAAAAGCATCAAGCCATGTTAGAATTCTGCATCCAAAGAGGATTCGAAATCATAGAAGAAATACCAAAAACCCCTGAACCAGAATCCAGGATCTGGCTGGAAAAACAGTTATAGAATATGTGGGTGCAAAAAGAGATTACACTCCCCAGACATCCGCGGGGATTTCATATCATCACAGATCATATTTTAAGGGAGCTGCCGCAGATTAAAGATATTTCCGCTGGATTGCTCCACGTCTTTATCAAGCATACATCTGCATCATTGACCATCAATGAAGACGCGGATCCTACTGTTCGAATAGACTTTGAATCCCATTTTAATGAAACTGTGCCTGAAAATGCCCCTTATTACAGACATACACTGGAAGGCCCCGATGACATGCCGGCTCATTTGAAATCAGCTATCCTGGGCTCTTCAGTGAGTATCCCCATAGGTGGCGGAAAACTTAACCTTGGGACATGGCAGGGGATTTATCTCTGTGAGCACCGGGACCATGGCGGCAGCCGCAGAATTGTACTTACAGTAAACAGCGACTAATTCCCACAAACAATAAATCCCACAAAAGGGATTTATTTGATCAAAACCTAATCCATTTGATAGGACCGGGTATCCCTTAGGTTATTTCTTTGTTTATTGTTTCCTAGTTTTTTTCTCCGGCTTAACCTTTTTAAAAGGCATTCTCTCATTTAATGTCCCGGCACCTACATAAAGCGTACCTTCGATAATTTCAAATGGTGCTTCAATCCATTCATCTGAAC
>UINC01001250.1_pt1 | contig 25094 bp, 19 predicted proteins | sample 5385821 | NCBI WGS metagenome assembly UINC01 (sample SAMEA4666929, study PRJEB26691) | marine metagenome | isolation source: Pacific Ocean | place: Pacific Ocean | collected 2011-10-13 | reverse complement strand
TGGCCGCGTACGTCCGGGGTCATCGCGTAGGTAGATACGTGCAGAACCCCACCCTGCGGGTCGTTCCACGCCTGCCGCACGCCCAGCGACGGGAAGTCGATTCCCTCGACCGTGGGTGCGTCGTACTTGTCTAGATAGGGAGCTTGGAATGCGTCCGACCATACTGAGCCCTCGCCAATCTCGGCGAGCATGGACATCGCACTCGCTTGGCCGCGCGGGTATGCCTCGTTGCTGGACCAGAATCCGAACATCTCGTTGTGCTCTCCGAAGAAGCGAGGGTCACTGCGCGCCTCCGCCGCGGCGCTCAGGCGTGCCACGGCGGTCTCGTCCCCGAGGTCCCGCGCGAGGAGTAGTCCGTTGTTGTTCGGCCTGGCCGCAACGCGTGGGTCGTTCCAGCCCGAGGCGTTCGCCGAGGTCTCATAGAGGAACGAGGCGAACTCCCGGTCCTGCGGGAGAACCAGAAATGCGACGTTGAGTCCAGAGCCCGGGCCCCCGTTGGCCTTGTAGTCGATGAGCGGGTCGTACCAGCTCGTGAACCACTCGAGCTCGCCACTGCTCGAGACACCCATGTAGTTGTCCTTCATGTACTCGAGCCATCCGTGCACGGGATCGTAGCGGCTCGTACCGTGGATCTTGTCGTAGAGGTACTGGCCGAGTGTGGCCGCACTGTTGCAGAACGGCCAGATCTTGGTGTTCTCGCACTGCGGGCCCTCGGGATGGTCCCGCCACTGCCGCTCGAGGTGCTCCGCCAACCTGTGGTGGTCCCACTCGAACTCCTGATCACGGTAGCCGGTGACCGCGAACGGCTGCTCCCACTTGTCGTCGCCTGATACGTACCGGTAGATGGAGAGTGTCAAGTTGAGCCAGCCGCGGTAGAACAGGTTGCCGTCAGCACCGATCGGATCCTCCTGGAGGCCCCACGGCTCGATGCCGTTCGCGGTCCACCCGATTCGGTCGTAGTTGCCGCGGTGCTCCGGGGGGATACCGCCCATGAATTGGGGCGGGTACTCAGCCCGCGCCGGATCCGGCCCGATCTGCGTCAGCCAGTCGACCGCGCCCCAATAGGTGACGTAACGGCTGGCAAGCTCGTCAGCGATACGAGTGTAGACCTCCCGCCAGGCCGGAGTCTGATCCGCCATGACAATGAGCCCGTACGAGGAGTACGCGAGATCGAAGCGCGGATAGCCTAGGACGCCAGGAAACGTGTACTGATCCCACCACATATGGGGCTGGCCCCACCGGGTCCAGTTGTCCTGCGTGGTTGCCTTCTCCCAGAGGAACCGTAGCCAGCCGACAGCCCGATCGTTGAGTTCGGGATGAGCCGATGGCACCTGAGCCGACGGGATCGCACGCGGTGCAGCGAACAGCTCCGTTGGGTGGGCTCCCATCGCCGCTCCGCCAGCCGCGAGGCCGGCTCCCTTGATGAAGTCTCTTCGATTTGTTCGCCGGTCGGGGCTCATTCGTCATCCTCTTGATACGGGGGTGACACGATGTCCGGAGAATCTATCGGCGAGGATCGTTGGGGACACCCCCTCCAAGAGGGCGAAACTGCGGGTGTAGAAAAGGCCTGATGTCCCTTACGTTAGAAGGACGGTTGGAGCCGTCGCATAATTGGTATTGCACCGGTCTCGAAAACCGGCGTCCTAACGGACTTGTGGGTTCGAGTCCCACCGGCTCCGCTTTCAATGGTTGGAAGGGGCTCCTATCTTCACCCGAACCGTCGACCCAACAATCAGGGTGGAATCATGAGCAGATCGAAACTGGCCGTCGTCTTCGCCTGTGCGCTTGGTATCGCTCTCAGCGGCTGTGGTGGGCCCCCGCCCTACGATGGTCCGCCTGCGGATTTGATCTTTTTCGGCGACAACATCGTCACCATGGATCCGGATCAGCCGACCGTCGAAGCGGTGGCCGTCCTGGGCGAGACGATCACGGCCGCCGGAAGGTTGGATGACGTGATGGCCCATCGAGGGGATGCGACGCGGGTCGTGGATCTGGGGGAGAGCGCATTATTGCCTGGTTTCATCGACGCCCATGGTCACTTCCTGGGGGTGGGGCGGGCTTTGGACCAGTTGTCTCTACACCCGCCGCCAGTGGGTGACGTGACCAACATCGACGACATCGTGCGCAAGATCCAGGCGTGGATCGTGGAGAACGACATACCGCCAGGCCAGCCTGTTTCAGGAAGCGGGTACGACGATTCGTTGCTTGCAGAGGGTCGCCATCCCACGGCCGCCGATCTCGATCGAGCCTCGACCGAGCACCCGATCTCGCTGAGCCATGTGTCGGGACACCTGCGAACGGTAAACTCGCTGGCGCTCGAAATCAGCAACATCACGGCCGATACGCCCGATCCTACGGGAGGCCACATTCGCCGGATCGAAGGCACGATGGAGCCCAACGGAGTCATGGAGGAGGGGGCGGGCGGACTGATCCGGCTCGGTAGAAGCGGTGGTGGAGGCGGTGGAGGTGGAGCGCGGGCACCGTTCGACCAGGACGCGTTGATTCGCAGATCCATCGATGTGTACACGTCGTACGGCACCACCACGATTCAAGATGGAGGAAGCTCCGCGGGATTCGTGCAGACGCTGCGCGCGGCCGCCGAACGTGAGCCGCTCAAGGCGGACATCGCCGTGTACGCGCGACTTCGTTCGGTGGAGGACGTCGAGAGCATCCCGTACGAAAAGACCTATACCGGTGGGGCTCGCGTCGCGGGCATCAAGTTCGGCCTCGATGGCTCACCCCAGGGTCGCACGGCCTGGGTGACCGAACCGTATGTCGAGGGACCTCCGGGGGCGGCGCCCGACTATGTCGCGTACGGCACGATGGATCCGGATCGCTACAAGGCCGGAGCGGCCGAGCTGATCAAGGCGGGCATTCCGTTTCTCGCACACGCCAACGGCGATGCGGCGATGGACCTAATGCTGGATGGGGTCGATGAGGCGCTCGCCGACATGGATGAGATACCGGATCATCGGTCGGTGATCATTCATGCCCAACTCATGCGGGCCGACCAACTGGACCGAGCAGCCGAATTGAACGTCGTGCCCTCGTTCTTTTCGGCGCACACGTTCTTCTGGGGCGACTGGCATGTGCGCAGTTTCGGCGAGGAACGGGGCAACAACATCAGTCCGGTGCGCTGGGCGATCGATCGCGGTGTGCCGTTCACCATACACAACGACTCACCGATCGTCCCGCCGAACATCATGCGCTTGGTGTCGATCACCGTGAACCGGAAGAGCCGTAGCGGTCGCGTGCTCGGACCTCACCAGCGCGCCACGGTCATGGAGGCGTTGAACGCGGTCACGCTCGGGGCGGCCTATCAGTTCTTCGAGGAAGACACCAAGGGCTCGCTCACGGTCGGGAAACAGGCCGACTTGGTGATCCTCGAGATGAATCCTCTGACGACGGATCCGGCTGAGCTTGAGGGCATTCAGATACTCGAGACGTTTTCGAGGGGCAGGTCGGTCCACAAGCTGTGAGTCGAGCTAGTTGGGTAACCCCGACACTGAAAGCGGAAGTGTCTCGCGTAGAAGATCCGCGTACCAGCGTGCTTGGATGAGGGGGTCGTAGGTCTTCGCCAGCGCAACATCCGCTACGCCTTGGCGTTCCATAACGTGCCGTGTGTGGCGTTCGTGGGCAGCGGATCTGGCGGATCGACCCACGCGATGTCGTCCACGAAAACGAACGGCCTAACCTGCGCCTCACAAGCGGACAGATCGGCGAGGATGAGTTTCGGGAGAAGGACCGAGGTGGCACCAAGACTCTTCGCTAGGCGTTCGGCAGTCCCTCCACCAGCCCGATCATCCGCTCAATCTGCTGCGCGTTCGGTAGTCGTCCCCGTCCGGCGGCGAGGTTGTCCGCCATGTGCTCCGGGTCGCTAGTGCCCGGCGTGGCTACGGTGACCGCCGGGTTGGCGATCACGAACTTGAGCATGAACTGCGCCCAGGTGTGGGCATCGAACTCGGCCGCCCAATCCGGGACCGGGCGGTCGCCAATCCGCCCCCACAGGCGGTTCCGTCCGAACGGCAGGTACACGAGCACGCCGATGTTGCGCTCCTGTGCGAGCGGGAGGATCACCTCTTCGGGAGTCCGGTTGTCGACGGCGTAATCGATACCGATGAAGTCGATCGGCTCGTTGCGCATGACGTCCGCGAGCGCTGCGTATTGCCCGTCGTTTGTGGTCGTGATCCCGCTGTAGCGAACCCGACCCGCTGCCTTGAGCCGCTCGAGCACTCCGAGTTGCGTCGGTGGATCACCCATGTTGTGCACCTGGATCAGATCGATCACGGGAATACGGAGGCGATCGAAGGAGCGTTCGATCTGTGCCAGGGCCGCCGCGGGATCAGCCGGGGTGCCGCCCCGTCCGGCTACGTTGACCTTGGTCGCCCACCAGATCCTCTCGTCGATCCCCAGTTCCTCGGCGACGCTGCCGGATACCTCCTCGGAGGCGCCATAGCCGGCCGCCGTATCCAATACGGTGCCGCCCCCGTCCAAGAGGGCCTGCAGGACCGCCCCGATCGTGCCGAAGTCCTCGGCGCGCGCGACCCGGGAGTACGTGTTGGCGCCGCCCAAGCCGACCACCGGGAGCCGCTCTCGGCCTCCGCTGGAGGGGATCGCACGGGTGATGACCTCCTGGCTCTGTAGTGCCTCCAGGATTCGGGGATTCAGGCCGAGCATGGCGCCCGCGCCTGATGTGATTCGGAGCCAATCGCGTCGAGATAGCATCGGTCTTTCCTCTCGCTTTTCCGCAGCAGTTCGTATGTGGTCAGCACAACGAGGACACGCAGCCGAGAATCGCCGTTGGGAACCCGACGCGCAACTTGATAGGTTGTTCGTCCGGACTGAACCGCTTCTCCGGACAGGGCCACACCCAAGGAGACCTGAAATGACCCCCATGCTGAACCTCCGGACTCGGATGATCCTCGTTACGCTGGCGTTCCTCGCCATGCCGGTGGGCTTTTCTGCCACCTCCCCTGTCGGCCTTTCGGCCACGCAGACTGCCGATCTGCCTTCCATCGCCGAAAAGACCGAAGGGATGGAGAGTATCGACGGGTTCCTGCCCTTGTACTGGGATGAAGATCGGGGGCAACTGTGGATGGAGATCCCGGAATTGGATCTGGAGATGATCCACTTCTCCGGGTTCGGCGCCGGCCTGGGCTCGAACGACCTCGGCTTGGACCGAGGGGCTCTCCGGGGCGGGACCCAGATCGTGAAGTTCGAGAGGGTGGGGCGCAGAGTGATGATGGTGCAGCCGAACTACCGCTTCCGGGCCCTCACGGACAACCCTGCAGAAGCCCGGGCCGTAACGGATGCGTTCGCGCGCTCGATTCTGTGGGGGTTCACGGCCGAGGCCGAGACCGACGGTCGGGTGCTCGTGGATTTGACGGGCTTTCTCGTGCGGGATGCGGTCAACGCCGGCCAGTCGATGCGTCCCGGGACCTACAGACTCGATCAGAGCCGCAGCTCGATCTATATGGAGATGACGGATGCGTTTCCGACCAACACGGAGTTGGAGGTCGAACTGACGTTCACGCGGCAGCCCGGAGGTGGGGGCGGAGGAGGGGGAGGCGCCCTCGAGGGTGTGGGGAGCGTCGCTGCCTCAGGCGAGGCGGCGACCATTCGCCTGCACCATTCGTTCGTGGCGTTGCCGGACGATGGTTACGAGACCCGCGCCTACGATCCGAGGGCCGGATTCGGCTCGGTGACGTTCCAGGACTACGCGGCTCCGCTGGGTGCACCGATGACCCAACGGTTCATTCGCCGTCACCGCCTAGAGAAGCGAACCCCGTCGGCCCGCGTGAGTGAGGCTGTCGAGCCGATCATCTATTATCTCGATCCCGGAGCCCCTGAGCCGATGCGATCCGCGCTGCTGGACGGCGCTCGGTGGTGGAACCAGGCGTTCGAGGCCGCCGGGTACCGGGACGCGTTCCAGGTCATGATCCGTCCCGACAGCATCAGTTCGCTCGATGCACGCTACAACGTGATCAACTGGGTGCACCGAAGCACGCGCGGCTGGAGTACGGGTGGCTCCGTGACAGACCCGCGGACGGGGGAGATCATCAAGGGTGTGGTCACGCTCGGCTCCTTGCGCGTACGGCAGGACTACTTGATGGCCGAAGGACTGCTTTCGCCCTATACGGAAGGCGACGAGACCCCACCGGAGCTGGCGGAGTGGTCACTCGCCCGCATCCGCCAGTTGGCTGCACACGAGGTCGGACACACGATCGGGTTGGGGCACAACTACTACAACAGCGGGAACGGGCGTATCTCCGTGATGGACTATCCTCATCCGCTCATCGCCCTGAACGAGGACGGATCGCTCGACTTTTCGGAGGTCTACGACGTCGACATCGGCGATTGGGACAAGGTTGCCATCAGCTACGGCTACCGTGAATTCCCGTCTGGGGACGACGAGGACGCCCAGCTAGCGAGCATCCTGAGCGTCGCTTGGGGTGACGACATCCGCTACATGACGGGACAGGACGCTTCGATCTCGCCCCAGGCCGATCTATGGGCGAACGGGACCGACATGGGTCACGAACTGAATAGGATGATGGACGTCCGAGCTAGTGCGCTCGAGCGCTTCGGAGTCCAGGCGATCCAGTCTGACATGCCGATGGCCACCATCGAAGAGGCACTCGTACCGCTATACATGCATCATCGGTATCAGGTCGAGGCAACGGCTTCTGCGATCGGGGGCGTGGAGTATACGTATGCAGTACGCGGCGATGGGCTCCAGCCGTTCCGACGTGTGTCGGCCGATATGCAGCGCGGTGCTCTCGATGCACTCATGCGTACCCTCGTTCCGGCGGAGCTAACGCTTCCGGAGTCCGTCCTGAACGTCATTCCGCCCAGGCCGCCGGGTTTTGGCCGCCATCGCGAGCTGTTTCCACGTTACACGGGTTCGGCGTTCGACGCCGTGACTCCCGCCGTGGTAGCCGCTGGTCATACGGTGGCCATGGTGCTCGAACCGACCCGAGCCGCTCGTTTGGTGCAGCAGCACACGTTCGACCCGTCCTTGCCGAGTCTGGAAGAGGTTCTGGAGGGACTGTTCGAGGCGAGCATGGGCGCATCAGCGAATACGGAGTACCAGGCTGAGGTCAAGCGAGCGGTCGAGGGTGTCGTACTCGCACGCGTCATGTGGTTGGCCAGAAATGCATCGATGCCCCAAGTGCGCGCGATCTCGTCCGCCTCGTTGAGGCGGAGCCACAGCGAGCTATTGAGCCGGGGCCAGTCGGAGGCTCACGCTCAGATGTTGGCGGGGGACATCCAGCGGTTCCTGGATCGTCCAGGTGAGGTGGTGACGGACCGCGTGGCGCCATCTGCACCGCCCGGATCTCCGATAGGTGAGCCGGCGTTAGATTGGCTGGGGCAAATGGAGCCTTGGTGTTCGTGGCTCGGCGATGGTTGGGACGGATTCTAGCTCGGCCCCGGGGCTTTATTCTGGCGTTGATATGCCCGAAGCTGCATTCTCAGCGTCGAACGCTCATTTTACCGGATGTCGAGTGACCAAGCGTCGAAGACCATAGGAGGCCACGTGGCCATCAATACCCAGAAAGTCATCGTCGGGGGCGTCGCGGCGGGCTTCGCCGTAGGCGTGGTCGATTACCTCGTGAACGGATTTCTGCTCGCATCGCAGAATGACGCCGCCCTGAACGCTCTGATTCCAGACCTCGCTGCTAACCTGGCGGGTGGTGCTGTTATTGGCGGTATGGTCGTAGTGGCGCTTCTGATGGGCATCGTCGTCGCGTGGACGTATGCGTTGATGAGGCCGCGCTACGGGGCGGGCCCCAAAACCGCGGTTTTCGCCGCCCTCCAGCTCTGGTGTGTCATCACCTTGATTTTCGCCGCGATGACGTTGACGGGGCTGTTCACGTGGAGCTACTTCGCGTTGGGAAGCTTGGTTTCGGCCGGCGAATTGCTGCTCGCGGCCTACGTTGCGGGATACGTCTACTCAGAGGAATGAGGACCGTGAAAGAAACTACCCGAAGGTTGCTCCCGATCGTCACCGCGCTCGTCCTATCACTTGGGCTGGCCGCCTGCGCCGCTGAATCGCAGCCGGAGGCAGACGGAGGTGGTGAGTCGACCCTCGCTCAGCAGACCGACGAGCGAGGCGAAGAACGGGACGGCGGTGAGCAAGAAGAAGCAGACGGTGATGAGCACGGTGAAGAAGGGGTGGAGTCGGGCGTTTATATCGCTCGAACGGCCAGCTGGTCCGAGACGCGAAACGACGCGTGGCTCCAGCTGTCCTTCAATTCGGCGTCCAACTCCTTCGTGGGGCGGGTCTCGAATACGGGCAACGAGCCGCTCTGTGACTTTCGAGTCGAGGTCCATCTTTCCACAGGCATCGAACTGGGTCCAACGGAGCGGACAGGCGTTCCATACGGGGGATCTATCAACGTGACGCTGCCGTCGGGGGGAGAAGAGTTCACCACGTGGACAGCCCACCCGGAAATGTCGCCCTGCGAGGGTCAGTGACGCTGTCCGAATAGAGCATAACCCCGCCCCCGCGTTCCCGCGGGAACGCGTCGTGGGCGGTAATGGCGAATAATTTGACAGCACGGGTCAGGGATCGGACCTTGTTGCACCTCGCGGGGCACACCGCCACGCGGCCACAAAAGGAGAGTACCATGCGCAGCCGGTATCCCCAGAGTCTCGCAATGTTGACCGTCCTCCTCGCCGCCCTGGTCACGTCGGCTGCGGCACAGGCCCCCGTCTCCGCCACGACCGCACGGATCCAGGAGCTGAGTTACCAGTTTGAGGGAGCCCCCTGGAGTAGTGTCGTGTACGAAAACGTCGCCGTGGAGATGGAGTACCAGATGTACGTGCCGACCACGTATGACGGGTCGACTGCCTATCCGCTCATGGTTCTTCTTCACGGGCTGGGTTCTAACCCGGGCGGGGTCATTCGGTATCAGGGGCTCACCGACCTCGCCGAGGAGCGGGGATACATCGTGGCCGCACCTATGGGATACAACTCACGCGGGTGGTACGGGAGTCGTGGCACCAGCAGGGCTAGCAACCGAGGCGGTGACGCGAACGATCCGGCTAACCTCGGCGATCTCAGTGAACTGGACGTCATGAACGTCCTCGCGATGACCCTCGAGGGGTACAACATCGATCGTGATCGTATCTACCTCGCAGGCCACTCCATGGGCGGAGGAGGCACCTGGCACCTCGGGATCAAGTATCCCGACATCTGGGCGGGGCTGGGCCCGGTCGCTCCGGCGATCTATACGAGCCCGGACGCGCTCTCGGCGATCACGCACATTCCGGTGATCATCATCCAGGGTGATGAGGACCGCCTCGTTAATGTCGATATCGCCCGCCGCTGGGTTGCCCAGATGCAGGAACTCGGTATGACCCATCAGTACGTGGAGATCCCGGGCGGAGACCACTCCAGGATCATTGCGCGCGATCCCGACAACGTGAAGGCGATCTTCGACTTCTTCGACCAACAGCGGAAGAACTAGGGTCGGTGGGCCTCGGATTCCAACGTCGATGGCGTAGGTTGACCGTCCAACTCTGAGAGGAGCCATGAGCCACAGGACCCGAGTTCAAAGTCTTTCAATCATGCCAGCCATCGTTCTTGCCGTCGTGCTTGCACTATCCGCTGTCTCCGTCGAACACGCGTCCGCCCAGAGACGAGGCGGGGTGCCGGCGCTACCCCCACCGGTTGAGCCGGTCGTGATCAACACCGACGTGGTGCCTGAAGTCCGCGTGGTGCCTGTTGTCAGCGGGCTCTCTCATCCGTGGGGTATGGCGTTCAGAAGTAACGGTGACATCTTGGTGACCGAACGTGAGGGCCGCCTCCGCGTGATCCGCAATGGGCAACTCGTGGAGGAGAACATTCCAGGCGTGCCGGAGGTGTTCGCTAGTCGGGACCGTGCCGGGCTCATGGACGTTGCGATCCACCCGGACGATGATCGCGTCGTCTTCCTGACGTACACCAAGTCGATAGAGTTCGAGGGCGAACCTGCCCTGACGGTCGCGTTGGCCCGGGGCCTCCTCGACGGCGACGCCTTGACCGAGGTGACCGACATCTTCGTGGCCGACGGGTTGGACGACGGCATCGCGGCATCCAGAATCTTGTTCCACCCGGATGGCACGCTGTTCATGAGTCTCGGCGGCTCCTATGTGTTCGCTCAGACCGGGCAGTATGCGCAGGACGGGACCACCCACTTCGGCAAGCTCCTGCGGCTGAACGACGACGGGACACCAGCGCTCGGCAATCCGTTTGTCGGCAGCGAGTTCTACCTACCGGAGATCTTCTCCGTGGGGCACAGGAACCAACTCGGCCTCACTTTTCATCCGGTAACCGGAGATCTCTGGGCGAGCGAGAACGGACCGCAGGGTGGAGACGAGGTCAACATCATCAAGCCGGGACGGAACTACGGCTGGCCGATCGCCTCGTACAGTCGTGAGTACCGAGGCACCTGGGTGTCGGACACGCCCTGGCTCGCGGCCTTCGAAGAGCCGGAGGTCATCTGGTGGCCGTCGATCGCTCCGTCCGGACTGACCTTCTACACGGGCGAGCAGTTTCCCGCCTGGCAGGGCAACCTGTTCGTCGGCTCGCTCATGGTAGGCAGGATGTTCCGCACCGGGCACCTGGAACGGGTGGTGTTCAACGCGCGGGGCGAGGAGGTGGGGCGTGAGTGGCTGCTCACCGAGCTCAAGCAGCGGATTCGGGATGTTCGTCAGGGGCCCGACGGGTATCTATACGTGCTGACCGAGGAGGAAGACGCGGTGCTGCTCAGGCTCGAGCCGGTTGAGAGCGTCGAGACCGACCCCAACTGACCTTCCTGTACGTCCTAACCCATGATTTAGAGCCACGTTGATGCACCTGTTGATCTTCGTGCTGCTGATGCTCGTGTTCACGCCATTCTTCGTGCTGGCGATGATCGGGTACATCTTCAAGCTGTGGGTCTTCAACATCCCCAAAGGGATCTCGGGCACGGCGTATGAGCCCTTGATGGGCCGGATGATAATGCACGAAGCGGGAACCCGCCCGGACGAGGCGGCGGTCCGGCTCGCCCCGCACCTGCCCGCAATGAATCGCCCGATCGCCGCAGTCATCGGTTGGCTGGGCCTGGCCTCGCGCTGGAGTGGATATGGAGGCGCGGTTTTCGACTTTCCTGGAAAGCGACCCTCAACCATGTCGGCGATGGTCGCCCATCGCTCGGATTTTTTTGACCGGTTGCTCGCGGAGGCGACCGATCCCGACGGAGAGCACCCGGTGCGACAGGTCGTGATCCTGGGTGCCGGTTGGGATACTCGCCTCTATGACTCTCTCGAGGAGGGCGGCGTGGGGGACGACAAGGTGCGGTTCTTCGAAGTGGATATGCCGCCCACGTCGGAGGCCAAGCGGACGGCTCTCGCCCGTGCGGGTATTTCATCCGACCACGTCACTTTCGTGGAGACCGACTTCAACCAGAAGTCGTGGTTCCAAGCCGTGACGGAGCAGGGCTTCGACCCCACTCTCCCGACGTTCATCCTCTGGGAGGGCGTGACCATGTACGTCGGCGACGAGGCGGTCGAGGCCACACTGCGCCAGGTCGCCCAGCTTGCATCAGGCAGCCGGATCGCGTTCGACTTTGTGAGCCGGGAGCTGGCGCGAACTGAGCCGCCGTTCGTGTGGCTCGGGAGGTTAATGAAGTACAGTATGAAGTTCTACGGGGAGCGCTTCATCTACGGGATCTCGACCCGAGCACCGGCCCGGGGGCAGGTGGACGGGGTCGTGACGTCGCAGGGGCTCGAGTTGGCCGAGTACGAGCCGTTGGGTGATGACCGAGATGGCAAGGTTCCCTTTGGTGGGCTGGCACTGGCGGTGCGTCGTGGCTGAGGGTAGTTACGAGAGGGTGCGCCTCGGCCCACACCCGAGTGCGTCCAGATCACGAAAGCAGTCCAGCGCCTCGGGGTTCGCTAGAGCCTCGACGTTTTTTACTTCCCGCCCATGGATGATGTCGCGGACGGCCAGCTCGGTGATCTTGCCGGACCTGGTGCGTGGAATGTCCGCTACCGCCAAAACCACCTGAGGCACGTGCCGCGGCGTTGCGCCGGCACGGATCTGTGCCTTGATCTCGTGTACCAGCGCCTCGTTGAGCTCCAGGCCTTCGCGTAATACGACGAAAAGCACCACCCGGACATCACCCTCCCACTCCTGTCCCACCACGATCGCTTCCAGTACCGGGTCGAGTTGTTCGACCTGCCGGTAGATCTCGGCCGTGCCGATACGTACGCCGCCGGGATTCAGCACGGCGTCGGAACGGCCCATGATCACGTAGCCGCCGTGCCTTGTTTGCAGCGCGAAGTCACCGTGGCACCAGATGCCGGGAAACTTCTCGAAATAGGCGGCCTTGAAGCGCGAGCCATCGGGGTCGTTCCAGAAGCCCAGCGGCACCGTCGGAAACGGCTGCGTGCACACCAACTCGCCGCGCTCTTCCACGACCGGCTCGCCTGAATCACTCCAGACCTCGATCGCCATGCCCAACGCGGGTGCCTGAATCTCACCGCGATATATGGCGCCCTGCGGATTGGATCCGACGAAACACGCCAGAAGATCGGTACCGCCCGAGACCGAAGTCAGCGCCACGTCCTGTTTGATGTGTTCGTAGACGAAGTCGAAACTCTCCGGGACGAGCGGCGAACCGGTGGACGCCAGAGTCTCGAGGTCCGGCAAGGGATGTGTCTCGGCCGGCTTCAGCCCGGCCTTCTTCACGGCGTCGATGAATTTCGCGGAGGTGCCGAAAAACATGGCGCGTTCATCCTGTACGAAGTCGAACATGCGGTTGCCGTCGGGATAAAACGGCGACCCGTCATAGAGCATCAAGGTCGCCTCGGAGGCCAGCGCCGAAACCAACCAGTTCCACATCATCCAGCCACACGTAGTGAAATAGAAAACCCTCTCGTTCGGGCGCAGTCCACACATCAGGCGATGTTCCTTCAGATGCTGAACCAAGCACCCACCGGCGCGATGTACGATGCACTTGGGTTTACCGGTCGTGCCGCTCGTGAACATGATGTACAGCGGGTGATCGTAGGGCAGTGAGCGAAACTGCAGGGGCCGGCCGCGTCGTGTCTCGAGCAACTCGTGCCAGTCCAGCATGCCATCGGGTACACCGAAATCCATGTACGGCACGATCACGACCTGCTCCACCGTCGGCAGCTGCTTCACGACGGCGCTGATCCGATCGCATAAGTCCACGGTCTTGCCGTTGTATTGATAGCCGTCGCAGGCAACCAGGATTTTCGGCTCGACCTGGGCAAAGCGGTCCAGCAGGCCTTGCTCGCCGAAGTCCGGTGATGCGGACGCGAAGACACCTCCGAGCGCCGTGGTGCCCAGCATCACGCTGATCGTCTCGGCGATGTTGGGCAACACAGCTACCACGCGGTCGCCGGCTTGAAGACCGACTTCGTCCAACCAAGTACTGAAAGCCGCAGCTTCGTTATTCAGCTCCTCCCAACTGACGCGCCGGCAACGGCCGTCCTCGCCGAGCGCGATGATCGCCTCGCCCGAATCCGAGCGGCGCAGGAGGTTCTCAGCGAAATTCAAGGTCGCGTCGGGAAAGAAGCGCGCCGTGCGCATATCGGCGCTGGGTTCGAATACCGTGTCGCCGGGTTCGCCGATCACGCCGCCGAACTCCCAGACACTCTTCCAGAAGCTTTCCGGTTGTTCGATGGACCAGCGGTGCAGTGTGTCGTAGTCGAAAGACGTCTGCCCCGCATAGGGTCCATAGCGGCTCGCGAACTCGGCCAGTGGCGACGAAGCCACACGTTCAGGCGACGGCTGCCACAGGAGCTTGTCGTCTGTCTGGGTCATTGTGGGCCACCCGCCGGGCCAGTCGCTGGGGCGCCCGCTCGATCGGCGCCCAACTGTTTGACCAGCGCCACCGACATGAACACACCGATACCGAGGATCGGCAAGGACACGACCAGCAGCACAGTCTGCATAACCTCATAGCCGCCGATGAACATCAGAGCCAGCGGCAGAATCGTCAGCGTGATCGCCCAGAACAAGCGGTGCCAGCGCGGCGGATCATCACCCGCTTGAAGTCGGCGGGTCGCGCTCGATGCCAGGATGTACGATGCCGAATCATAGGTCGTGGCGGAGAAGATCACGCTCACCACGGCAAAGGCGAGGATCACCAAGGAGGCGAGCGGTAGTTGATCGAGGATTGCAACGATCGCCGCGGGCTCACCCGCCACGCGAGCTACCTCCGTTACCAGGAGCGTGTTACTCAGCTCGAGATACAAGCCGAAGTTGCCGAAGATCATGTAAAACAGGGCGCCACCCAGCGAGCCGTAAAGTGTCATGCCGAGGATCACTTGACGTATCGTGCGCCCTCTGGAAATGCGTGTAACAAAGAGACCCACAAAGGGCGCATAGGCGATCCACCAAGCCCAGTAGAACACTGTCCAATCTCGAAAGAATACCGAGTCGGTGAGGGGGTCGGTCCACCAGTTCATCTTTGCGAAATTCGGCACCATCACGACGAGGCTTTTCAGCGAAGTCTCGAGCAGGAAAAGCGTCGGCCCGACCAAAAGGACGAACAGCAACAAGAAGAAAGCGAGTGCCAGATTCAGATCGCTCAAGCGTTTGATGCCACGGTTGAGACCGAACCAGACACTCGTGCCGAAGAGCGCCACGCAGAGCAGGACGGAGACAACCTCCAGGCCGAAGGTGGCCTCCAGTCCGGTCAAGCGTGAGATGCAGGCAGCGATCATCGGTGTGGAGAATCCCAATGACGAACCGGCGCCGCCGAGCAGGGCGATCATGAAGAACAGGTCGATCACCCGCCCTGCGGTCGTCTCGTTGGCTGTTGCCCCCTTCTCGCCACCCAGGAAATAGTGGCAGCCAGTGCTGAAGCGCAGATAGGGGACACGTTTCGTGTAGTACGGATAGGCAATGGCTAGCGTTGGGAGACAGTAAAAACACCAGGCCGTAATACCCCAGTGAAAGATGCCGTAGGTCGAGGCCCAGTCCTCTGCCTCGGTTGATCGCGGGGCGACATCGAAGGGCGGCGCATCGTAGTAATTCGTCCACTCGATCGCGGCCCAGTACAGCAGCCCTGCGCCGACCCCGGCACAGAACAGCATGGCAGTCCAGCTGAAGTCCGAATACTCGACGTCATCCTCGTCGCGGCCCAGCTTCACCTTGCCGTAGCGACCGAAGGCGAGCCACACCAGCAGAACAAAAACGCCGAATCCGGCGAAGGCATACAGGAATCCCAGCCGGTCCGCGATGAAGTCATAGGCGTCCGTCAGCAGGCGCTCGCCCGCCTCGGGAAAAACTGCCAACGGCACCGAAACCAGCAGAACAACCGTGATGCAGGTAAGGAAACTCGGCCAGTCGACGTCGTTTTTGTCGATCTCGGGCGCCTTCAGGTCATTGGTCACGGCCACTAATCAGGGCCTGACAACCACACAACCTCGAAAACCGCCCGATTCGATCAGCACGTGCGCCTTCGCGATCTCATCCAACCCCAGCACATGCGCCACGCGGTGCTGGAGCTTTCCGGTACGGCACGCCTCGTCGATATCGGCGATCGCCCCGCGCTTGGCTTCTTCCGGCATCGCGTAGACGATGACGAGCCGGATCTTGAGATCCATATACATCATCTGGTAGAACGGAAGCTTGGGCTGGGGGTCCTGCGTCGATGAATAGGTTGCGATCGTGGCGCCGATACGGGCGAGCTTGAGCACCTCGGACAGGTTCGCGCCGAACTCAACCTCGACGACCCGGTCGACCAGCTGACCGTCGGTCGCCGCCTGAACCTCGGCCGACCAGTTTTCCTCGCGGTGATTGACGACCGCGTCCGCGCCGGCCTCGGTGCAGGCCTGGCGGTCTTGGTCGTTACTCGCCGTCGCGATGACACGTGCGCCCGCGTTGTGCGCCCACTGAATCGCGTAGTGGCCGACGCGGCCGGCACCGCCGGTAATCAGGATCGTCTGTCCTGCCACGGGCCCATCAGCGAACACACAACGATGCGCCGTCATGACGGCGATCCCCAGACAGGCCCCTACCTCGTGAGTCACACCCTCTGGTAGCAGTGGCGCACGCTCGTTACCTACCGTGACCAACTCGGCGGCCGTCCCGAAGCGCCGGCCGTACTGCGCCTGATAGACCCAGACCTCATCGCCGACGCGGTCACCGGAGACGCCCTCGCCCACCGACTCGATCACACCGGCCCCGTCGCTGTGCGGAATCACGTACCCATCGTCTAACAGGTTGGGGAACGACCCGGCACGTTTCTTCACGTCGGAAGGGTTCACCGAGCTAGCTTTGAGACGTACCAACACCTCGCCGGGACCCGGCTTCGGATCTTCCAGCTCTCCGACGGTCAAGACGTCGTCGGGTGCTCCGAATTGCTCATACCATGCTGCTTTCATTCCATCTCCTCTGATTCTGCGCAGACGGCGATTCAGTCCACGTCACACCGGCTCAGTCGAGCCAGTTCGCCAGCGTTTCGGTGTGCCCGTCGAGGCCGATCGACTGACCCGAGATGACGCCACCTTCGTCCGACGTCAAGAACAGGATCGTGTTGGCAACGTCTTCCGCGCTCGCGAACGCGCGCATGGAGCTTTGCCGCAAATACACGTTGCGTATCTGCTCAGCCGTCATACCGCGTTCGGCGGCGTCACGCTCGATGACTCCATCGATACGCTCGCCACTGACACTGCCTGGACAGATCGCATTCACGCGGATCTTGTGAACACCCAGTTCCATCGCCAGTGTCTTTGTGAGGCCGATAACAGCCCACTTGCTTGCGGTATAGGGCGAGCGCAGCGGCAGTCCGGAAAAGGCCACGTTCGATGACATATTCACGATAGATCCGCCACCCGCGGCCTTCAAAAGCGGAATCGCTTCGCGGGCACAATAGAACTGAGCATTCAGATTTACGGCAATGGTCTGATCCCAATCAGTGGGATCGACGGCGTCGACGGGGGCGGTGGGTCCAGATACGCCGGCATTATTCACTAGCACATCGAGGTGGCCCTGTTCGCCTTCGATCTGGGCGAAAAACCTCTGCACGTCGTCGTAACACGACACATCGGCCTTTACGCAGTGCAGGATCCCGCGGTCCGACGTGGCTTCCTTGCTGGTCGAGGCGGCTTCTTCGTTGGTCGACGCGGCCTCCGTCAGCGCTGCGGCATCGACGTCACAGATGTAGACGACCGAGCCCCGCTCCAGGAAAAATTCCGCCACCACACGGCCGATGCCGGAGGCACCAGCCGTGATGGCGACGATCTGACTGGAAATGGAGTCTACCGGTTCCTGGGCGCTCTGGCCGGTCTTTCGCCCAGGGCGCGCCGCATCACCTCGTACTGGATCGACATGATGTGCCCGACCGATTGGGTCCAGTACGTTGCGTTGTGACCTCCGGGCATCTGCATGAAGTCGAACGGGATGTCGTTCTCGAACAAGATCTGTGCGAACTCCCGCGCCGGTCGGATCAGACCATCCTCGGTGCCGCTATCGAGGTAGATGTGCGGCAGCTGCTCGGGGCTAACCTGATGGATCAGCGTGAAGGGATCGTAGGCATCCGCCTGCTCAGCGGTCAGGAACTCCTGGCCCTCCGGATTACGCTCTGCCGGACTGCTGAATCCCTCGATGCCGATTGCGGGATTGGGCCTCCGCTGACGCTCATCCCGGGCGGCCTGTTGCTCTGGAGTGCCCTGGGGACGGGCGCGCCGCGGTGATGGTGCATCATCCCTTAAGCGGCGAGCGGCGTCCCGGCCATAGGAGATCGCGCCACTTGTACTCCCGATGGAGATGAACGTGTCCGGGTTACGCAGCCCCATCGTGAGACCTCCGTAGCCTCCCATCGACAAGCCGGTCATCGCACGGCCTTCCCTGCGCGCGATCGTTCGATAGTTCGCGTCCACGTGACCCACGACGTCCTGGACGATGTGGTCTTCCCAGTTGTTGGTCTGGCCTCCGGCGCTCTCGGCATAGTTGATGTACCACGAGTTGCCCCCGTCGGGCATCACGACGATCAGGTCGTTGAAGAGTCCGGCGTAGACCGGCACACCCTGACGGCTCCAGACCGTGTAGTTCTGGGTCAGGCCGTGCAGCAGATAGAGCACCGGGTAACGCTCGTTCGAGCTGTCGTATTCGGCCGGAAGCACGATGTTGTACTTCATCGTGCGGTCCACCGCCGGGCTGTAGAACTCAACGGTGCGCACCTGCTCCTGCGCGAGCACCGTGGTGGCTAGCGAAAGAAGTAGGACTGTCAGAAGACTGCTGCGAACGGGTCTCGGAGTATTCACGACCATGCTCCTTGCCGGGCGGAGAGGGTGGGGCGCTGGGTAGTCGCGAATGTCCGTGGCGTTCAGGTCGCCGTCAAGTACGGTCCCTTACGAACACCAGGTCCTTATCGCTGGATAGCCCGGTCTCGAAGGCGTACCCATCCTCCTCAAATCGCTTCAAGTCATCCTCGGTCTCGACGCGGTTCTGGACCATGAAACGAGCCATCCTTCCCCGCGCCCTCTTGGCGAGCAGCCCGATGGTCTTGGGTACGCCGTCCCTGATCTCCTTGAAGTGGCAGGTAACGAAGGGGCCGGCCAGGTCCTGAGGCTGGATCGCCCTGATGTACTCCTTGGAGGCCAAGGACACGACGGTGCGGTTCTCATGGGAGGCGGTGACATCATTGCAGGCGTCGGTGAGCTGGGAGCTCCAGAAGTCGTATAGGTTCTTCCCGCGCTGTGTGGAGAGCTTCGAGCCCATCTCGAGGCGGTAGGGCTGAATGAGGTCGAGCGGGCGTAGCATGCCATAGAGGCCCGAAAGAATGCCGAGATGGTGCTGGGCGTACGTGAGATCATCCTTACTCAGCGTGTCCGCGTCGAGCCCCACGTAGGTGTCACCGCGGAACATGAACACTGCTTGTTTGGCGTTGAGCGGGCTGAAAGGCGTGGAGTAGCGTTCGTAACGGGCGTGGGTAAGGTCGGTCAGGGTGTCCGAGAGATGCATGAGGGCCTTGAGCCGGCCCTTCCCCAGATCCTTGACCGTGTCTACGAGCTCCTGGCTGTTGTCCAGCAGGCGGGGCAGCGTGAAGTCGCCTAAGGGCGGCTCACTCTCGGGGTGCAGCTCGGGGTCCAGTTCGGCATCCAGCTTCTTCGCGGGGGATATCAATGCGAGCATGTTGTTCCGCCCGCCTAGGGGCACGCTCCGCCCAGGTATCCCCCCCCACCACAGTACCTCACGTCCTGAAGTTGGATTGACAGACCGTCGGGATCGGTGAAGTAGAGTTCCGGCGTTCCTTCCGGGGCGCCGCCGCGATTCGGCATCCTCATAGTCACGTAGTGCCGGAGGGGACCGAGTCCGCCCCTGCCGGCGCCTCTCGGCGTGATGCCGTGTTCTTCCAGGGCCCCCTGAATGAAGTCTACATCGAAGTTCTCGAGGTTGAGACAGGCATGATTGATACGCGCCTGACCACCGATGAACATCAGGAAGTGCACGCCTGATCCGACCCCCATCAGGGGTGAGGCGGCCTGATAGGCCTGGATGTCCGTACCGAATGTCTGCATGAAGAACGTGTTGGTAGCTTCGGGATCGGGCACGTTGATCGTGAGGTGGCTCAGGCCGCGGAGCGCGATCGATCCAGTCGTGGGCGCGGGCTCGGGAGTTGCGCAGCGGTCGCCGAGTGGTCCGCCTCCGCCGCAATATGTCGGGTCCTGCAACTGGATGATCAGGCCGTTGGGGTCGCCCATATAGAGCTCGGGGGTACCCATTCGTGTGGTCTCACGTACACGCATGGGGCCCCCGCTCAGCCCTTCCTCCTGGCCGCCTGGTGTCACGTCGTGCGCCGCCAAAGCTCGGACCACACGATCGACATCGAAATTCTCCACAGCTAGACCGAAGTGGGCGATGCTGGGTAGCTCCGAGCCCGCTTCGGTGAGCGCCAGGAATTGCGGGCCGTCGCCGATACGAAGAAGGATCTTTCCTTGATGGCGCGCTTGGACAGCCATGCCGAAGACCGCTTGATAGAAATCTAGCGAGCGCTCCAGGTCCGATACGGCAAGTGTGATCTGATGCAGACCCCGAACAGCAAGTGGAGCGGCTTGCCCCTGGCCGAGGAGACGTCGGGCGAGGGCCAAGCCCGGCAGGGAGAGAAGCAAGCTCCGCCGCGTTAAGGCACCCGCGGTGCCGGCAGTCAGTGATTCCTTGATCTGGTCGGTCACAGCTCGGTCACTCCTCTTGCGCACGATTTGGACTCAATCCTGAAAATATCTTGGGCGGGGACTGAACCGAGAACATGGTGTCGGGCACCGGGCCGCACAAGAAATGGCGACGTCATGTCTGAGCTTGCCGGCTTGAGTCTGCCTGCCTGATCCATGGACGTCTTCCGGATCCACAACCACCGTTACAATCCTCTGGATGGTTTTGGAGCGGCCACGGTGGGGGGGCGTTGGAATCCGGTGCGTCTGCCCGCGATTTACGCCTCCCGGGTGTACGAGGGAGATTTGCTCGAGCAACTCGTGCACGCAGCTAGCGGCCAACTTCCACGCGATCGCGTGGCGTCGCGGATTGTCATTCCCGACGACATGGAGGTACCCACCGTCGATGTGGCCGACCATCCGGGCTGGCCTGACGAAGTCAGATCGCGCGAGATCGGCGGAGCGTGGGTAAGCTCCCAAAGATCGGTGGCCCTCTTGGTGCCTTCTTTCATGGCCCAGCCATGGGGATGTAACGTCGTGATCAATCCCAACCATCCGGGGTTCGGGCGGGTGGTCGTTGTGGAGGTTGTCGACGTACTTTGGGATCCGCGGGTCACGTGAGCCAATTTTAGGAGGCCATTCATGGAGGGGGCCGTTCATGGGTGATACGGATCGATTTCAACGGGTCATCCGGAGTATCGACCAGGCTAATGGTGAAGATCCGAATTCCGAGGTCGTAGACGGGGTGGCTTGGCCCAAAGAGCAGCTCTACGGAATGAGAATGCAGGAATGGGTCGAGGAGCTCGATCCGGGTGCTTCCGAGGCGCTACGCATCGCGGCGCGGAGCCAACACATTCGCAGGTGGGAGATTCCGCGTAGCGACTATCCCATGGACCGGAGGGGGTACCTCCGTTGGCGTACAACGCTGTATGCTTTCCACGCGGACAGGGCGTCGGAGATTCTTCGGGCCCAGGAATATGACGCCGAAACGATCGAGCACGTTCGGGCGCTGCTCCAAAAGAGAAATCTTCGTGCGGATACCGACGTGCAGACCCTCGAAGACGCCGCGGCGCTCGTCTTCCTAGTCCATCATCTCGATGATTTTCTGGAACGTGACGACATCGCAGAAGAAAAGGCCATCGACATCATCCGCAAAACGTGGAAGAAGATGACCGAACGCGGTCACGAGGCCGCATCAGCCTTAGCGCTTTCGGACGAGTCTACCGCGTTGCTGGAGAAGGCGTTGGCGGGCTAAGCCCGTGCCCCTCGCAGCGCGTACGAATTTGTCAGCAGATCCCACGTACACCTCTGCCACCAAACGGAATCGGCCGGGTGCGTGAAACGCTCGAGGAATTTGCGAGCCGCCATATCGACGGCCTCTGCCTCTATCACGGTGCCCTCTTTCTCAACGGGGGAGAAGAGCCGCTGGCGGAGGACCTCGTTTTGTGGACCCTGACTGGAGACATTAAGCGGATGGAGGGCGTAGACTGTTCCGAAGTGAGGCACCCGCTCTGACCTCCTGAACAGCGCCGGTTTGCTGAAGAGGTCGGTGCCAATCCCTAGGAGGGGGTCGGCGGTGTGGTCAGAAGGTTTTAACGCCCACTTTTTGGAGCGAATCCCGGGCCGCCGCCACCACACTCTCGGTCGTCACGCCGAAGCGCTCGTAGAGCGTCTCTGCCGGGGCCGAAGCCCCGAAGTGGTCGATGCCCACCGCCGTGCCGGCATCACCCAACCAGCGTGCCCATCCGAACGTGGATCCTGCCTCGACGGCCACGCGAGCGTGCGCCTCGGGAGGAAGCACGTGGTCGCGGTAGGACTCGTCCTGCTGAGCGAAGAGGAACCAACTCGGCATGCTGACCACTCGAGCGGGGGTCCCTGCGGCTTCCAGGTCATCCTTGGCTTCGAGCGCGATCCCGATCTCGGAGCCGCTCGCGATGAGGACCACTTCGGGTGCGGAGCCCGAAGCCTCGGCCAGGACGTAGGCGCCTTTGCCGGCCTCCGTAGCCGATGCGAACTCCGTTCGGTCTAGGGGGACGACTCCCTGACGCGTGAGCGATAACCAGGTCGGCCCGTCCGTCCGCTCCATCGCGATCCGCCAGGCCACGGCGGTTTCGGCCGCGTCGGCCGGCCTCAGGTCCAACAAGCCGGGCATGGCCCGTAGGGTCATGAGCTGCTCGATCGGCTGGTGGGTTGGGCCGTCCTCGCCGAGCCCGATCGAGTCGTGTGTGAACACATAGGTAACCGGCAGACCCATCAGAGCCGCGAGTCGGATGGAGGGCCGCATGTAGTCGGAGAAGATCAGGAACGTCCCACCGAAGGGACGGATCCCTCCGTGTAGCGCCAGGCCATTCATGATGCCGGCCATTCCGTGCTCGCGGACGCCGAAGTGGATCACGCGGCCACCGGGGTTGTCAGCCGACAGATCGCCGCCGTCGTTGATGTCCGTCTTGTTCGATGGTCCGAGATCGGCTGATCCACCGATCAGGTTGGGGACGCCACTGGCGACGGTCTGAAGCACCTTGCCAGACCACGACCGGGTGGCGTCGGCTTTGTCGACGGTCTCGTATCCCGGAATCTCGGCGTCCCACCCTGCAGGCAACTCCCCGGCCATCATCCGCTCGAACTCCACTGCCAACTCCGGGTGCTCCGACCGATACGCCTCGAAGCTTGCGCTCCAGCCGGCCTGGATTTCACGGCCACGGTCCGTCGTAGTCCGCCACGCGGCAAGCCCGTCCGGATCGACGTGGAAGGGTTCGTGAGACGGGTAGTCTAGGTTGGTCTTGGTCGCCGAGATCTCGTCGTCGCCGAGGGGGGCCCCGTGGGTCGAGTGGTGACCCGCCTTGTTGGGGCTGCCCTCGCCGATCCGGGTCTTGATGACGATAAGCGAGGGAAGATCGGTCGCGGCACGGGCCGCCTCGAGTGCCTGGTCGAGCGCGACCAGATCGGTGCCGTCGTCGACGTGCTGAACATGCCACTGATATCCGAGGAAGCGATCGCCCTGGTCCGTGGCCGTGCTCAGGTCGGTGCCGCCCTCGATGGTGATGCGGTTGTCGTCGAACATCCAGATGAGCTTACCGAGCTTCTGATGCCCCGCAGTCGCGGCGACCTCGTGGGAGATGCCCTCCATGAGATCTCCGTCCGAGCACATCGCGTATGTGTAGTGATCCACCACGTTGTGGCCGGGTCGGTTGAATCGGTCGGCCAACCATCGCTCGGCGAGCGCCATGCCCACCGAGTTCGCGATGCCCTGGCCGAGCGGTCCCGTTGTGGTCTCAACGCCAGGCGTGTGCTTGAACTCTGGATGCCCCGGTGTGAGCGAGCCCCACTGCCGGAAATTCACGATCTCGTCCTTCGAGAGGTCGTAGCCTGTCAGATGAAGGAGCGAATAGATGAGCATTGAGGCGTGGCCCACGGACAGCACGAAGCGATCCCGATCTGCCCACGCCGGGTCCGCGGGGTTGTGTCTCAGGTGTCGCGTCCAGAGCAGGTACCCGAGCGGGGCGAGCGCCATGGGCGTGCCGGGATGGCCGGAGTTGGCCTTCTGGACCGCGTCCATCGCCAGCACGCGGATTGCGTCGATACAGAGGCGGTCTAGCTCGGGTGAGAGGCCGGTGGGGGATTCGGTCATCAGGTTTGCTCCACGTGGGCTTGCTCCACTTAGGCTTCCTCCACTACAAAGTTCAGGAGTCTGTCCGGCACATAGATGACGCGCTTCAGCGCGCCGCTGTCGAGGTAGCGCCCGACGTTTTCGTCGGAGCGCGCCGCAGCTTCGGCCTCGTCCTGCTCCATCCCGGCGGATCCCTCGACGGTGGCGCGGAGCTTGCCGTTCACCTGGACGGCAAGCTTCACGGAGGTCTCTTGCGTCTTGGCCTCGTCATACGCGGGCCAGTTGGCCCCGTCGAAAACGCTCTCGGTGTGGCCCAGCCGCTCCCACAACTCTTCGGCCATATGTGGCGCGAAGGGTGCGATCATCACCGCTAGCGGTTCGACTTCGCCGCGTGTGGCTTCGCGTCCGCCGGCGCGAACGGCGTTGAGGTATTCCATCATGGCGGCGATGGACGTGTTGTAACCGAGTTCGGGGATCTGCCGCGTAACCTGGCGAATCGTCTTATGGAGCTTACGCTCGATATCCGGGTCGGGCGCGGCGTCGTTGTCGATGGCGGTCGTGACCGTGTCATACAGGCGATGCAGGAACCCGTGGGGCCCCTGGATGCCCTCATCCTGATAGTCGCCGCCCTCTTCGTACGGCCCCAGAAACATGAGGTACGTGCGGAAAGTGTCGGCTCCGTACCTCTCGATGAACTCGTCGGGGATGATCACGTTACCCCTGCTTTTGGACATCTTGGCCCCGTCGCGGATGATGGTTCCGTGGGCGCGAAATCGAATAAACGGCTCGTCGAAGTCGAGGTGGCCCAGGTCGTGGAGGGCCATGGTGACGAAGCGTGCGTAGAGGAGGTGTAGGACGGCATGCTCCTGTCCGCCGATATAACAGTCGACAGGCAGCCAATTCTTTATGATTTCCTTGTCGAACGGCACATCATCGTGATCCGTCGACGGATAGCGCAGGAAGTACCAGGAGCTGTCCAGGAACGTGTCCGAGACGTCGGTTTCTCGACGAGCAGGGGCGCCACACGTGGGACAGTCGATGCGGTACCACTCCTCCACCCGCGCCAGGGGGCTGACGCCGCTGTCGTCGGGTTTGAAGTCCTCGACTCTGGGTAGCACCACCGGCAGATCCGCCTCGGGCACGGCCACCGGGCCGCACGCCTCACAGTGGATGATGGGGATGGGTGGCCCCCAGTAGCGCTGGCGCGAGATGCACCAGTCGTGCAGCCGGTAGTTCACCGTGGTCTCGCCGTATCCACGCTCTTCCAACCACACCGCGATATCCTGCTTGGCCTCGGCGACGGGCCTTCCGTCGAAATACCCGGAGTTCA
>UINC01001248.1_pt1 | contig 25101 bp, 18 predicted proteins | sample 5385821 | NCBI WGS metagenome assembly UINC01 (sample SAMEA4666929, study PRJEB26691) | marine metagenome | isolation source: Pacific Ocean | place: Pacific Ocean | collected 2011-10-13 | reverse complement strand
GCCGGCATGATGCCGCCGCAGGGGCGGCCCCGGCCAGCGGGTGACACGCTCATGATGCTGGTGGAGGATCTGGAGAGGCGCATCGACGCGGTCGCCCTCACCAATCCCAATCCTGGGTCGAGGACCTTCCAGCGCCTCACCCGGGCGGAGTACGCGGCCGCCATTCGCGACCTCCTGGGACTCGAGATCGACGTAGCGGCCTTCCTGCCACTCGATACGAAGAGTGCCAACTTCGACAATATCGCAGACGTCCAGACGCCGTCGGCCACGGTAATGGAGGGATACCTGAGGGCGGCCGGCCAGATCAGCCGGATCGCCTTGGGTGACGCGGAAGCCGAGCCCAACTCAATCCAATATCGGATCCCGCGGACGGCCTCTCAGAAGGATTGGGTCGAGGGGGCACCGTTCGGGACCCGGGGTGGGGTTTCGGTGATCCACAACTTCCCAGCCGACGGCAAATACGTCTTCCAGATTGAGCCGTATGCACACCCGGAGGGCCAGGTCTTCGGGCAGACCATCGGGACCGAGCAAATGGAGGTCTCCATAGATGGTTCGCGGGTTGCTCTCGTGACCATTGATCGATGGATGCGCGAGTCGGAGCCAACCAGCCTCAGGATACTGACCGATTCCATCTATGTGCGGGCCGGCCCCAAGAGGGTCAGCGCGGCGTTCGTGCGCCGGTTCGAGGGCGAGGTGGATGACCTGATCCGGCCTATCGATCACACGCTCGCAGACGGCCAGATCGGCATAGGCCAGGGGATCACGACGTTACCGCACCTGCAGCGGCTCACGATCCTCGGGCCGTACGAAGTCACCGGCATCTCGGACACACCGACCCGCAGCCTCGTTTTCAGTTGCCGCCCCACGTCGCCTGGTGAGGCCCGTCCATGCGCCGAGAGCATCATCGCTCGTGTGGCCACCCAGGCCTATCGGGGCCCCCTCGACGAGAACGACCTGAGGGGGCTCATGGGCTTCTACGATGAAGCCGCCGTCGACGGCGGCTTCGAGGGCGGCGTCCGCATGGCGCTCCAGGCGATCCTCGCCAGCCCGCACTTCCTCTTCCGGATGGAGGAGATACCGGCCGGAGCTATTCCGGGCGAGGTCCACCGGATTAGTGACGTAGACCTGGCGTCCCGGCTTTCTTTCTTCATTTGGGGAGCCCCACCCGATCAGGAGCTCATTGAGCTGGCGGTTCGCGGCGAGCTCTCGGACCCGGGCGAACTCGAGCGGCAGGCGAGCCGGATGCTGGCCGACCCCCGTGCGGAGGAGGCTCTGGCCACCCGCTTCGGAGCACAGTGGCTCCGGCTCCAAGACCTGGAAGAGCTCAAGCCGGATGCGCTGTCGTATCCCTACTTCGACGACACGCTGGCCGAGTCCATGGTGCGAGAGACCGAGTTGCTGTTCTCGTATATCATCGGCGAGAACCGAAGCATCCTCGAGCTCCTGACCGCCGACTACACGTTCGTCAACGAGCGTCTCGCCCGGCACTACGAGATCCCGGGCATCACAGGATCGGGCTTCCAACGAGTCGTGTACCCGGACGACAGGCGACGGGGGGTCCTGGGGCACGGCAGTATCCTCGCTATGACGTCTCACGCCAACCGCACGTCGCCGGTTCTCCGTGGAAAGTGGGTGTTGGAGGTGTTGCTCGGGAGTCCACCCCCGCCGCCGCCGCCTGACGTGCCCGCCTTCGAAGAGACGGATGAGGCCGACGAGGGGCGCTCCCTGACCGTGCGCGAGCGCATGGAGGAGCATCGCTCGAACCCGGTGTGTATGGCCTGCCACGAGGTCATCGACCCGATCGGGCTCGCGCTGGAAAATTTCGACGTGACGGGCGCGTGGCGCGTTCGGGACGAGGGGAACCTCATTGATCCCGTCGGGGAACTGTACGATGGGACCACCTTGCGGAGTCCAGCCGACTTGAGGGCAGCCTTGCTGAGCCGTCCGGAAGTCTTCTACCGGATTTTCACGACGAACCTCATGGCCTACGGACTGGGCCGGCGGGTGGAGTACTTTGACATGCCGACGGTGCGTGCGATCACGCGCGACGCCGCCGAGAACGAATACCGTTTTTCTTCGTTCGTCCTGGGGGTCGTGAATAGCCCGGCCTTCCAGACGACGCAGACCCAGTAACTTCGAGCGAGGTCGAAACAATGCACTTCATCACAGGAAAGCACATCTCACGGCGGACGATGCTTCGCGGCATGGGCGCTTCTCTCGGCCTTCCACTGCTCGATGCGATGATCCCGGCCAGACGCTTGTGGGCCTCGACGCCTGCGGCCGCAGCGGTGAACGGTACCCGCTTGGTCTGCATCGAGCAGGTGCACGGAGCCGCCGGCTGCAACGACCTCGGCGCGTCCCTCAACCTCTGGTCGCCGAAGGCCACCGGGCGCGACTTCGATCTATCGCCCACGAGTATGAGCTCCCTGGAGCCCTTCCGTGACCACCTGACGATCATCAGCGACACGGACTCGAGGATGGCCGATGCTTTCGCCCCCGAGGAGATCGGCGGGGACCATTTCCGGACCAGCGCCGTGTTTCTAACGCAGGCCCATCCGAAACAGACCGAGGGATCGGACCTCCATGTCGGAACGTCCATGGACCAGATCTTCGTTCAGCGACTCGGTCTGGACACACCCATCCCGTCTGTGCAGCTCTCCATCGAGAACGTGGACCAGGCAGGTGGCTGTGCGTACGGTTATGCGTGTGCCTACACGGACACCGTCAGTTGGGCATCCCCCAGCCAGCCGCTGCCCATGGTGAGGGACCCCCGAGCCGTCTTCGAGATGCTGTTCGGCGCCGGCGGCACGCCTGAGCAGCGCGCAGAGCGACGGCAAGCCAACCACAGCATCCTCGACTGGATGCTCGAAGAGATCTCCGCGCTTCAGCGGACGCTGGGGGAGTCCGATCGTCGTCGGCTCGACCTCTACACTGGGAACATCCGTGAGCTCGAGCAGCGCATCCAGAGGATCGAAGCTCAGAACGCGAGCCAGCCAGAGAGGGAGATCCCCAACGCACCAATGGGCGTTCCGGACGATTACGGCGAGCACATGGAGGTGATGTTCGACCTTCAGGTTCTCGCGTTCATGGCGGACACGACCCGCGTGTTCTCACTGAAGACGGGCAGGGACGCGTCGCCTCGGGTCTTTCCGGAGAGCGGTGTCACGACACCGTTCCACTCGTCGTCACACCACGGTGGTCGCGAAAGTCGCGTGCTAGACTTCGCAAAGATCAACTCGTACCACGTCGGTATGCTGCCGTACTTCCTGGAGAAACTCGAGAACACGATGGACGGCGATTCGAGCCTCCTGGACAAGACCATGGTCGTGTACGGATCCGCCATGGCCGACAGCAACCTCCACAACCATATCCGGTGTCCTCTGTTCTTGGTCGGCGGAGCCAACGGTCAGTTGGAGGGCGGCCAGCACGTGAGGGCGCCCTTGGGTACCCCCATGGCGAACGTCATGCTCGACATGCTGCACAAGCTCGGCGTGGAAGACATCGAGACCTTCGGCAACAGCACGGGCACCTTCTCGATCTGAGGGGAGTGTCCCGACACTAGGGAGCACGACATGTCGGTAGCAAGAAGAAGGACCGGACTTCGGGTGGCGTCGATGGCGGCGCTCAGCCTCATGGTTTTTGCCGGGGCTACGCCGTACGAATCTCTCGTCGCCGATGCGGCGCAAAAAGGGGACCTGGAGGCGGTTCGCGCGCTGCTTCAGCAAGGTGCGGATCCCAATGCGGCCCAGCCGGACGGCCTCACGGGCCTGCACTGGGCGGCCCTGAATGACGAGCTCGGGATCGCCGAGATCCTGCTCTACGCCGGCGCCACGGTGAGCCCGGTCACGCGGGTCGGCGGGTACACGCCCCTCCACTTGGCCAGTCAAAGCGGTCATGGCGTGGTCGCACGAACCCTGTTGGAGGCGGGCGCGGACGCCAACGCCTACACCACCACCGGAGTCTCCTCCCTGCACTTCGCGGCACAGGCCGATGCAGGAGAGGCCATTATTGCACTTATCGAACACGGTGCCGAAGTGGACGCCAGGGATACGTTTTCGAACCGGACGCCTCTGATGTTCGCGGCGTACCGCGGCGCCGTCGAGGCGACCGAAGCCCTGGTCAGAGCCGACGCTGATATGTCGGCCACCACCGCTGTGAAGGACTACGTCGAGATCTCTAGAGCCGCCAGCACCGACCGGGCGCGTCGGAACCGGATCGTCGCTGCCGCCGAACCTCCCGAGCCCCGGCCTGAACGCCAACAGGCTCGTGGTGGCGGTGGTAACAACTCCCAGCGGGCCCCCTGTGTCGCACCGAGCCTGCCGGAGATCCGGTCTTCCACCGAGCAGATCGGACAACAGGGTGGGTTCGCTGCCCTCCACTTTGCCGCTCGGGAAGGACACATCGAGGCTGCTCGCCTCCTGCTGGGGTCCGGAGCAGACGTCGATCAGGTGACGGCGGGCGACCAGTCGACCGCCCTTGTGGTCGCGGCCATCAACGGGAACTACGATCTGGCGAGAACGCTCCTCGAAGCCGATGCGGACCCCAACCTGCTAAGTGACGACGGAGTGGGCCCGCTGTTCGCCACGCTCAACATCGAGTGGTCGCTCCGGACGTGGTATCCACAGCCGCAGGCGTTCCGCCAACAGCAGACGTCCTATCTAGACCTGATGGAGCTGTTGCTCGATGCCGGGGCCGACCCGAATGAGCAGACCCAAACGCACATCTGGTACGCCGCGTACAACGCGGGGAGGATGGGCGTGGACTTCACGGGAGCGACACCGTTCTGGCGGGCAGCCTACGCCGCCGATGTAGCGGCCATGCGGCTGCTGGCCGACAACGGCGCCGATCCGAACATCTGGACGCAAAACCTGGCGTGCACACGTGAGCCCGTCGACCCGGACGTACCGAGCAACCCAGTCAACGATGAGCCGGATCCGGACGATCCCTCCGGCCTGCCCCGTATTCCCCATGGAGGACCGGCGGTCCACGCGATCCACGCGGCCTCGGGAGTGGGTTTCGGTACCTCCCGCGTCGCTCAGACGCACCGGTCCGCGCCTGGCGGGTGGCTTTCCTCCATGAAGTACCTCATCGAAGAGCTGGGCGTCGATCCGAATCTGCGCGACAAGGACGGCCTCACGGCCCTCCACAATGCAGCGGCCAGAGGTGACAACGAGACGATCCTCTACCTGGTGAGTCAGGGGGCGGACGTCACTTTGGTCGGACGCCGTGGTCAAACCACGGCCGACCTGGCGAACAGCCCCGAGCAGAGGGCCCAGCCATTCCCCCAGACGATCGCACTGCTGGAGAAGTTGGGCTCGGAGAACAACCATAACTGTCGGACTTGTGGCGTCGGCGCAGCGCCGAACTGACCCGATGGGGAACGATAGGGATGAGCAGGTGAAGAGATGAGCAGATATTTGTGCGCCCTCGCCGTTTTGACCGCTATGTCGATCCCCCCCGACGTAGCCGCGCAGGACAAGATCTGGAACCGCTACACCCTTGAGGACCTCGGGGGGGTGTTCGTCCGAACCGAGACCTCCGAGCCATGTGAGAGCGTGGGGGTGACCCGTCGGGATGTCCAAGTGGACACCGAGGCGATCCTGCTGGAGTCCGAGGTCGATCTGCTCACAGAAGGGGAGATGCTCAGGAACCCGGCATTGCCTGAGTTAAGGATCACGCTGGAGTGTGTAACGGGGGAGGAGGGCGGGGCGTCGGGAGCCGTCGGGTACTCGGTGTCACTGAGGGTGCAGCAATCGGCCCGGATGACGCGAGATTCGCAAATCTCTCTTCCCGAAGCCGTCACCTGGTGGGCGACGACCGTGGGCGTCGCAGAGTCTGGAAGCGTCGAGACGGCGCTCAAGGAGGATCTGCGGCTGACGCTCGAGGAGTTCGCTACGGCCTACATTGAGGCCAACACCGAGGAGGACGACTCGGGGGGGCGCTAGCTCACGCCGATGGTTACCGCCCCGCCGCCGCGCGTCCAATAAGAATCGTCTCGTCCGCGTCGGCCCCCTGCATGAGGAGCGCCAGAAAGCCCTGCTGAACTCGCTCCTCGATATCTCGCGAGTTGGCCGTGATCATGTCGGCTAAGCCCACACGCTTCGCGTGGGCAAGGACTTCCTGGTTTCCCGCCTCCGCCGCTTCTCGATCACCGAGCGCACTCGTGAGGCTCCCGATGCCGCAGGCCAGGATGCTATAACCCGGCGTGTTGGCAATCTCAGTGACCGCCGCGAGAGCGCCGGCATCCTCGACCATGATCATGGCGAGGATCTCGCCCGCTGGGTTCGACGGCGACCACACGTCGGCGCCGGCCTCAGCGAAAAAGCTCACCGCAGTTCGCGCTTCCGCCGGGCTCCTAATGTGAGGCAGAACAACGCCGTCGGCACCAGCTGCCAGGATCTCCCTCACCCGAGCCCGTGTGACCTCCTCCCCGTCCCTCTCGATGGGTGGGATGCGCACCAGGAGGGTCTTCCGGCTGACGGCATCAGGACTCCGCAGCCCCTCGGCAATGGCGGCGACCGCCCCGGCGTCATACCCACCCTCCAGGTTCAGAAAGAGAAAGTCATAGAGCGGATTCCGGGCCAACCGCTCACCGCCCTCACGGGTATATACGGGTGCCCGCCGCTCACCGCTCCGCCGCTGCTCAGCGGTAAGGGGACGCTCGTTGGGGACGAATATGCCGAAGGCCGGCGTGCCCGCGGCCCACAGGTCGATAAGGACGTTTTCGTGCTTGAGGGCGCCTGAATCGTTACTTGGATCGCCACCTGAGGCGTCGCTGGAATCCGCCGCTCGGCAGGCCGTCAAACCTACGATCACCACTGCAGCGGCACCCACACAGAGTACGCGGCCCTTCATCATGCGCGTCGCCCTACCACATCCCTGGAGGCGCGACCCGGCGCATCGTCGCCTGCTCGAACGCGTAAGCCAACTCGATCAGTCGCTGCTCACTGCAAGCCGTCCCGGCGAAACTCACGCCGAAGGGGCGGGGCTGCAGGTCGAACCCGTCCGGCATCGACGGGCCACCGGTCGACTCGACGCGACCGAACGGGACGATCACGGTCGGATAACCTGGTCGGGCCAAGATGCCGGCGCCACCCGACGCTGGGAAGAGCAGCGCGTCCAACTCGAGGTCGGTCATCACTTCATCGATCCCGTGTTCTCCGTTCAGATACAGGTCACGCGCGCGATCGGCCTCGTACTCGGCACGGTCCTCCTCCAGGTCCACCCGGTCCGAGGCGTCGAGACGGGCCTGGCCGTACTTGAGCGTGCCGGCCCGCTCGTGAGCCAGGTTCCACTCGCGCAGTTCTGTCAGAGTCTTTACGGGCGCAGACTCGCCCAACGTTGCGAGCCAAGCGTTGAAGTCCCGTTTCATCCCGTAGTTGAGCACACTGCTGCCCCCCGCCGTGAGCAGGTTGCTCGTGGGATCCGGGTCGATCACGCTGGGGATGTCCGCCGGATCGACGATCGTCGCTCCTTGTGCCATGAGGATCTCGATCGCCTCGTCCATCACCCTCCTCGTCTCGTCCGACAGCCCACCCCGGAACCGCTCAGTTCCGGGGATCTGAACCGAGTCGTAGTACGAGGCTCGGGGGATGCCGATACGAGCCCCCTGCAGACCATCGGCACGGAGAAGCGCTGTGTAATCTCCGTTGGGCGGGGCCTCGCAGCGCAACGTCGCCGCATCGTTCGGATCCGGCTCCGCACCCTCCAACACCCCGAGCATGATCGCGGCGTCGGTGACGGTCCGCGCCATGGGTCCCGCGATGTCCTGATCGGCAGTGATCGGGATCACACCATAGCGGCTCACACGCCCGACGGTCGGCTTGATCGCCGCCAGCATGTTCGAGTTCGATGGCGACAGGATCGAACCCGAGGTCTCGGTGCCCACGTTGGCGGCCCAGAAGCTCATCGCCGTGCCAATGCCGGAGCTAGAGCCACCGGTCCCCATCACCGGCCGCCCGTCGTTTCGGCCCTCCCTCGGATCAGGACGGGGGTCGTACGGGTTCATACCGAAGCCCCCGACTGCGCTGTAGTTACCAGGCATGCCGGAGCCCATGAAGTTCGCGAGCTCGGTCATCACCGTCTTCGCGAGAATGATGGCACCCGCCTCGCGGAGATTCGCGGTCAGCGTGGCCTCGTACGGCGGGACGAATCCATCAAAGGCTAGCGTACCTCCAGTGGTCGGAATGTGTGTCGTGTGGACGTTGTCTTTGAGCGCGACCGGGATGCCGTGGAGAGGACCGCGCACGCGCCCCTCGGCGCGCTCCTGGTCGAGTCGGTCGGCCTCGGCGAGCGCATCAGCGTTGATCGCGATCACCGCGTTTACGCGCTCCTCATAAAGGGCGATGCGCAGGAGGTGGGCCTCGACCAAAGCACGGGAGGTGACACGCCCTTCCTCCATCGCGCGCTGCATTTCAGGGATGGTCGCCTCGACGACGTCGAAACGCTCCCCCCCGGCCTGAGGCGACGTGCAGGACCACAACGACGCTCCCAACAAGGCAGCGACGGTTAGAAGGCTGGGACGATTCTTGAACATAGTCATGAGCTAACTCCCTCAGAACCGCACATCGGTGGCCTTTTCGAGGCGACCGCTAGTCACCACTGGCAACCGTCAGTCACGCAGCCCGAAGGTCACCAGGGTGTGGCCGGAGATCACCGACACGTACTGCCGCCCGTCCACCATGAAAGTGACCGGCGCCATCACGATCTGACCGCCGAGGCTCGCCTTCCACAGCAGCTCCCCGGTGGCCGCATCGAGCGCGTGGAAGTGGCCCTCACGGCCACCCGTGAACAACAAATCCGAAGCCGTCGTCAGCATGCCGCCGTCGCTGACGTCGAACTGCTCGTACTTCCAGCGTGCCTCGCCCGTGCGCGGATCCATGGCCATCACCGTGCCGCGTCCGACTGCATCCGTCCAATTGTTGATGGGTGTAGTTCGGCCGATCCCCACGCTCGGCGCACCAGGTGTCGGCGTCAGCACGTCGAATCCGCCGCCCAGAAAGGCCCGACCGGGGGAGTACACGGCCGGTGCCGGACGATAGATCGTGGCGTAGTCTTCCCAGGCGGAAAAGTAGAAGAGTTCCGTCGAAGGACTGAAGGACGGTGGGTACCAGTTGGTGCCACCCTGATTCCCCGGCCAAGTAGGTGAGCCCGCCGGCTGAGGCGTTGGGATCGGCCTCCCGTTCTCTTCGAGACCGCTCGACCAGTTCACCTTCACGAAAGGCGTGCCGGTCAGGAACTCGCCCGTCACACGATCGAGCACGTAGAAGTACCCATTCCGGTTCGCCCACAGCATCAGCCTTCGCGGTATTCCGTTCCAGTCGATGTCGATCAGCACAGGAACCTGAACCGAGTCGTAGTCATAACCGTCGTTCGGCGTGAACTGGAAGTGCCACACGAGCTCGCCGGTATCGGCGTCGAGCGCGACGACCGCGTCGGAGTACAGGTTGTCGCCCGGACGTTGTCCTGGGTTCCAGTCAGGACCCGGATTTCCCACGCCCCAATACGTCAGGTTCAGGTCAGCGTCGTACGAGCCGGTAACCCACACCGAGGCACCGCCGTGCTCCCAGTCGTCGCCGTCCCAGGTCTCGTGTCCAGGTTCGCCCGGCCCGGGGATCGTCCAGAAGCGCCAGGCCTCTTCTCCCGTGTCGACGTCATACGCCGCGATAAAACCGCGAATGCCGTACTCACCGCCGCCCACACCGATGATCACTTTGTCCTTCACCACCAGGGGCGCCATCGTCACCGAGTACGCGAGATTCACGTCAGCGACTTCGATATCCCAGATCGGCCGACCATTGATCGCGTCGAGCGCGATGAGCCGAGCGTCCAGCGTACCCATGAACAACTTGTCGCCCAGGATCGCTACACCGCGGTTGTTTGCACCACAGCAGACCCGTGCATTCTCGTCCGGCGTATGGCGGAATCTCCAGAACACCCTACCGGTGACTGGATCCACGGCCATCACGTCGTTGGGCCGCTGGGTGATGTACATGATTCCGTCTACGACGATCGGGTTCGACTGCCAGGCTCCGAACACCTGATTCTGAAGCACCCACTTCGACTCCAGGTCTCCCACGTTCGCCGCAGTGATCTGATCGAGGCCGCTGTGCCTCTGACTCGAGTACGTACCGTTGTAGGTGAGCCAGTTCTGGGGTTCGTCCGCAGAGCGCAGGATCCGATCATACGTCACTTGCGCCCGGAGGTGATGGGGCGCCAACAGCGCTCCCAACGCGAGCGCCAGCGGCCAAATGTGCTGGACCGTCTTCATGGTAGTCCTCTGAGCGTAAGGAGATATCCGATGAGGTCGGCGACCTCGTCGCTGGAGAGCGTGGTCGGTGTCATTACGGGTGTCTCACTCACCTCGTACTCAACCAGGTCAGCCTTCACAAGCGAGCGCAGCCGTTCCTCTGAGTCGATCAGCTGCACCGTGTACGTGTCTTCGTTCAACCGCCTCCCACGGATCGTCTCGCCGTCGCGGGTCACGGCTCGTATCGGTCGGTTGATCGGCAGCAAGGCCGCGCTCGGATCAAGCAGTGTTCGCTGCAACGCGGCCGGCGTGCGGACCACGCCGATCTCGCTCAAATCAGGTGCAGTGCGGGAGCCCTGCCCATTCACCCGATGGCAGGAGGCGCAACCGCCGCTGCCCGCAAACAGCACCTGACCGCGAGATGCGTCCCCAACCTTGACCGCCACACCGCTCGGATCGAAGCCGGCACGGATGTAGGCGACGACTCCATCGAGCTCGAACGGCTGCAAGTCGAAGGCGGGCATTTGCCCACCCCCGACGCCGGTCGTGACCACCCGGCGCAGATCGTCGTCTGAGCTCACAGTGCGAAACAATCCCCGCCGGAGATCCACACCGTCCACACCGTCGCCCCTCCTCGAGTGGCACAGCGCGCACTGCTCCACATAAACACGAGAGCCCGCCTCGATCGCCTCACTGGTGTAGCGATGATCGGCGAATTCCTGGGCCACGCCTCGTTCCAGGCCAGCCAAAAACATTACGAAGGCAGCGAAACAAACGAGCACGACCCGGCTGAAAAAGCGCATGTCTTTCGTCGTGTGAAAGTGCGATTTGGGCCATCAAGGCCTGCACCTCGAGGCGGCCCCGGATGTCGCGGACACTAAGCCTCGGCGGCCAGATCCGCCACCGCACCTGCGTCCGATTGTCTTCCTTGGACATCCACCGTTTTGGACATGCGCCGCCGTACGTATACTCGTAACGCAAACATACCTACGCCCCTCTGAAGGTCACCGACACCCTTGCCGCGCCACACGTCTCAGGCGCATCTTGCCCGCCATGCCAGATACCGACACCCGACTCCCAGGAGGCCTGGGGTGAAAGCCATCAAGGCAATCGCGATCTTGTTCGTCGTTTACGCAGGGCTCGTCGCGACGTTCGAGTCCATGCTCGGATATTTCCAGCCTGGAGGTCAGGGCACCCTGGTTATCACCACCACAGACGAGGACGGAGCCACAAACGACCGCGTTCTGGCTCGCCTCGAGAGTAATGACCAACTCTACGTCGCAGCCAACCACTGGCCCCGAGCCTGGTACCGACAAGCCTTGGAGAATCCGAGTGTGCAGGTCGCCGTGGACGGTGAGAGCGGCGCTTACCTGGCCGTACCCGTAACCGACGAAGAGCACGATCGCGTCCAGCGCGACAACGACACGGGTATCGTGTTTCGAGTCATGACCGGATTTCCGCCGAGGTACTTCGTCCGGCTAGAGCCGCGCTAGGTCGAGGGGAGAGGGATCGAAGGTCCTCCTCCAGCCAGCGCTACGCTCCACGGATGGCGGGCCCTGTAGCCAACCATGGCGGTGAGTTGTCGAACCATTCGCCTGCCGGAAGTGCCTCCTCAGTTTCTCTATCGGGCGGAGCGACGAGCCTGTTGGTAGGTGGCCTCAAAGTATCGATCCAACTCGTCCAGCTCCTGCTGACGGAAATTCGAACCCTGGCCGACCTCGGCACCAATAATCTGGTGCTGTCGTGTTTCCGAGGTATAAGCTGGCCAGTAGGGCAGACCTTCGCGGTTGGGATTACCGGTGGTGGCGAATTGCACCCAATAATCACTGATCAGGTCCGCAACATCCTTATCCACCTGGCTCGCTGACTCCGGCAGGGTATTAAAGACGTAGCGCAGTTCCATCGCATGCGGAGCACGCTCATTGGGGTCACGTATGTTGCGGGTAAACACATACATGAAACTGTTTGCTGACGTGTTCGCCATCGCATCCAAAATTTCGCGATTGGGTCGGGCAAACCACAGATCCGTGTTGTAGTCGACTTCGGAAGTAAAGACATCCTCGTCCGAATCTGCCAGGTAGTGCTCAGCCAGACCGCTTCCCTGCGTGCCCCACTCTTCCAACCTGGTTTCTCGCTGCTCGGCAACGGTAGAGAACGTGCTATTTGGCCTGACGAAAAACAGACCTTCACCGTCATTCACTCCGGCTAGGAGCGGCACAACGTTTTGTGATCCCCCACTGAAGATTTCACCCGGAGATTCAGGAATGACGTAACCGTCTTCAGCGAGGGAAACGCTGAATCTCAGGCTCATGACATCTGCTGCGGAGAGCGCGCGCATTTCATCAACCGCATCGCCACTGACCGTCGTCCCCAGTTCTGAGAACTTCGCGGCGATCGCCCTCAGTCCTTGTTCTTCCGCGCCATCGACAAACCCGACGCTGTTTTTCAGATGGGTGACGTTGGTCGGAGTAATCCAGGTGCTTTCAGAAATGGCTCTCTGGAACAATCCTTCGGCCAAGGGCGTGGCCAACAACGCGTAGATGCTGGCGCCACCGGCGGACTCACCGAAAATGGTGACGTTGTCAGAATCACCACCGAAGCCACTGATGTTGTCACGGACCCATTCCAGCGCGGCAACATGATCCAGGATGCCGTAGTTGCCGGACACCCCGCGATCGGATTCGGCAGACAATGCAGGATGCGCCATGAACCCGAAGGCGCTCATGCGATAGTTGACCGACACCAGCACCACGCCTTTCTCGGCAAAGGCAGAGCCGTCATAAGTGCCGTTGCTGCTGGCACCTGAAGTCCATCCCCCGCCATGAATCCATACCATCACGGGTAGGTTGTCATCGTTGGAGTCGGCCCTGGTCCAGACGTTCAAATACAGACAATCTTCGCTCATCAGTGCCCGACCGCGCTGCATGCAGGTGGGTCCAAAGGTGTCCGCGACTCTTACACCCTGCCACGGTATCGGAGGCTGAGGCGCCTTCCAGCGCAAATCCCCAACCGGGGGGGCGGCAAAGGGAATACCGCGGAATACGGCGACGTCGTTGTCCAGCTCTACACCGGAAACCTGGCCGTACGTCAACTCCACCTGAGTCAGCTGCGCCGATTCGTCGACGGCGAAAACGGCCGCCGGGAAGGCAAGAGATACAACAGCGATCGCGAATAGACCCTTCACGGCGAACGTCCTCATGGCAGTTACCTCGCGTGTGATGAAGCCGAGCATCAAATCGTCCCCTGTGCCTAGGCTGCGGATAGCACTATCTGCAAGCGAAAGCCAAGAATAGAGGCCCTGGCATCAAATGTCGACCGGTCGAGGCGTGGCCTTCCAAGCTGCGAGTAGGAGACCGGCCGGCGTCCCGACCGCCTCCGATGACGTCCAGGAGGATATCCGATTACCCTCCTATAGGCTTCTCAGAAATTCGATCAGTAGGCGGCTCGTCGCCTCAGGCTGTTCCTGTTGCACCCAGTGACCGGCACCTTCCACCATGTGCACGGCCCGCATGTCAGTGCAAGCCTCGTTCTGCATCCTCTCCAGCGCGCCGGGGCTCTGATAGCTGCCCCAGTCGCTCGCGCCCGCGATGAAGAGTGACGGTTGATCGATGGTCCGGCCGGCGAAGAGCTGCTGCTCCTGGGCGCCGAGGCCACCGGATCGGTAGTGATTCAGTCCGCCCTGGAAGCCGGTGCGGCCATACTCCTCGACATAGACCTGTAGCTCGTTGTCCGGTAGCCACGTGTTGGCCGCGATCTGGGCTGCAGTAGGCATGTTCTTGGCGACGGTCTCAGCCATGCCGTCGGCCAGGTCCATGATGTAGTAGGTCGGCATCTGCGCCATCTCGGCGGCTGTGCGTGATGCGAGCCGGAACGGCTTGTTGTCGGTCCAGTCGGCACTCTTGTAGTGGTAGTAGCCCCGGATGAACGCCTGCAGCCCCTGGGGCGGGTGCCACATGTTCTCGTTGGCCTCGCGTGTGGTGTAATACCGCTGGTAGTGCTTGCGGGGGCGCGGCAGATTGGCCAGTTCAGCGGTCAGATTGTAGCCCGGAGACCGCTGCGGCGGCGGATTGTCGGCCGTGTCGAACGGCAGTGACGAAGTTCCGCCGAACGGCGCGCTCATCAAGGCCACCGACGTGAACACGTCAGGCCGCACGACGGCACACCAGGCAGCAACCGGCGAACCGAAGTCGTGCCCGATCACCGGCAGCGAGCGATACCCGAAGGCGGAGACCAGCCCCAGCGCATCGCGAACCACGTTCAGCCGGCGGAACGACGCGAGGTCGCCATCGTAGTCGTCGTCCCATCCGGTCGTGCGCCCGTACCCTCGTAGATCGGGCGCGATGACGTGATACCCGGCCTCGGCCAACGGCACCATCACGTTCCGCCAGCTGTAGGCCAGCTCTGGGAAGCCGTGGAGCAGCAGCAAGCCCGGTCGGCGCCCGCCCTCGTAACCGGCCTCGAGCACGTGGACGCGGAGGCCGTTGATGTTGTCCACGAATCGTGAACGGACGCCGTCGGGCAGTACGTCGGCGGACAGCGGTCCGAACTCCTGGGTCCGTGTAGCGGGAGATCGCGCGGTAGATGCACCGATGTCGGCTGCCATCAGCGATCCCCCGGTCGGTCTGATGGTCACGGCCGCGGCCGCGGGCGCCATGGCGGCGAGCCCCTGAATCAGTTGGCGCCGGGTCATCGATGTGGACATGGTCAATGTCCTCCTGTTTAAGCCATTCAAAGATTCGAGCCCGATGCCGGCCCCAACGGCGGCTGAGGATCGAGCGGTGTCAGGTCCCGGCCGGCCAGGGCCGGGTGGTCGGGCGCAATCTTCGTGGCCCGGAAGAGGCTATATGCATTCGCGTTGGTTGCCTGGTCACCCTCCACTGCAGGCGCGTAGGGCGCCCAGTACTCCCACACGATCTCCCCCTCCGGCGTGACCTCGGAGAAGCGTCCTTGGCTATCCTTAATTCGCACCGGCGATCACTTCCCGAGTGGCCTCGACGGCGCCAGCGGGAACGGACTCGAGTGAGATCACCAACGCGAGCCAGATCGGGACCCCGTAACTCTCTGCCAGGATATCGCCGAGACGCCTAGCTTCCGAGCCGGTCGATACCGCGCCGACACGTACGCGATGGAATAGGCGGCCCTCCACATCCTGGTCCGTGGCCCAGACGGGAAGACCCTGGTCGGCCAACCGGTCTCTAAGCCCGTGCGCGGAATCGGCATTCAGGAAAGCGCCTACCTGGACGGTGAAGAAGCGACCACTCAGAGGTTCGGGCTCCGGTTCCGGCTCCGGCTCGGGTGTCGCCGGAGCGGCAGGCGGCGGCGCTCGTTGGACCTGTTCCTGGGGCTGCCGCTCCTCGACCGGCTCATCGTCACCGCCACATGTCACCACGGCCAGCGCGAGCCCGGATATCAGGATGAATCGACAACGCATGTCTCGTTCTCCTACAGTTGACGGGAGAGTCGGTGCCCGGTCCCGCCCGTTCGGGTCGGTAGACCTGACTACTGTACACGGTTTCGTTCAGGCAGGCGAAATCGCTGGTCAGACGACCCCTGCCACGGTACTGTGTGACGGCTGGCTTCCCGCCGTACGATAATACCTCGTCCTTGAGGGGCTCGACGCGCAGAACGATCACAATTGTGTGAGCTGCCAGGGAGCTTCTCGGGGTCAGAACGGAGAAATAGGTGCCCATCTACGAGTACTCCTGCAAGGCCTGTGGGCATGAGTTCGAGACCTTGGTTCTGGGGAGAACCCAGCCCGAATGCCCCTCCTGCCAGAGCCAGGATCTCAAGCGGTTGATGTCCCTACCGACGGTCCAATCAACGGCCACCCGGGCGATGAGCATGCGAGCCGCGAATAAGCGCGACAAGGCTCAGGCGTCGGAGCGGGTCATCGAGCAGAAGAAATACGAGGAGGCGCACAACGACTAGGGCTTCAGCAGGACACACACCTGTGGTTATTCACCGCGCCGAGACTCTCGAGCAAGGCGACCGTCTCCGGAAAGGGCTGAATCCGCTGCACGGGACCGTTCGCCATGTCCACGGCCGTTTGTCCCCGCCTACTCACCACCATTACGTCGGCACCTCGATCGATGAGGTAGCGAATCAACTCGTTGTCCCCCCGAGCGGCGGCGTGGTGCAGCGGCGTGTAGGCGTTCAGATCCCGCGCGTTCACATCCGCGTCGAGTTCCTCGATGAGATACCTCGCTGCTGGGAGCCAGGCATCCGGCACGTGCCGGTGGGCGTTCCCGGCAAAACCCTCGCCGTAGCCTACGCCGGTGGCCGCATGGATCGGGTAGGCGCCCGGACCTCCATTGGGGACGGGCAACAGTCCTGAGGGGTCCAGCTCCAGATCATCCCCTCCGCCGCGCCTTTGCCTCGCTACCTTTTGGGTCGGGATGTTCGGATCCGCGCCGTGGGCGATCAGAAGGCGCATGGCCGGAATATCCGTGGCGTAGGCGGCCCTCCAGAAAGCCGTGGCCCCTGTGGTGTTCACGTCTAATTGATCGAACGTATAACTCATGTACCACAGATGCCTCGTAAGGCGCACATCCGGATCGGCTCCCGCCTCCAACAGGGCCTCCATGACATCGAGATACATCGCCTCCTGCTGCCTGTACGCCTGTTGCTGGGGATATCGGGCTTTCGGGGCCCAGTGCACGTTCAAGGCTGCAAAAAGCGGCGCGGCACCGGCGTCACTGGCGAAGTTGGCGTCTGCACCCCGCTCCAACAGAAGCATGGCTAAATCGAAATGGCCGTTGATCGTGGCGATCAGGAGCGGACTCGAATGATCTCCTCCGCTCAACTGGTCGATGTCCGCGCCCGCGTCGAGGAGGGCGATCGCCGATTCCACATGGCCTTCCCGGGCGGCGTGGATCAAAGCCGTGAATCCACCTTGGCCTCCCACGTTCTCAGCGAAGGAACGGGGCCGAACCTCAGGGTCACCGACCGCCACGGTGTAACTGCCGTCATCCTCGGGAGGATCGTCATCCGTGAGTTCGGGCGGTTCCCCGCTCCAAGCAGCCTGAACAGCGGCCTGGACCTGCCGGGAGTCGGGTCGCCAGCCCAGATCGTCCGGCGCTTGCTCTTCCTTGAAAGCCTCGAGGACGCGGTTACGCCGCCCCGAGGCTTCCCGGTCCGCACGCTGGAGCGCCGGGATATCGACGACGTATGTGAGGATCGAGGGGTCCGCACCTTGGTCGAGAAGCAACTGAACGACGGCGACCCGGTTGCGCCCCGCGGCAAGCATCAAGGGGGTCTGCCCTCGAACGGACTCTGTCACGTCCACGTCTGCGCCGTGATCGAGGAGCGCCTCGACCGTCGCGGTGCTGCCCGATGCTGCGGCAAAGTGCAGTGGTGTGACGTCACCGGTGGTCGTGTATGCACTCGGATCGGCCCCTGCTTCGAGAAGCTGGGCAACCACCCGGTCTTTGCCGGCCTTGCTGGCCAGATGTAGTGGCGTGTAGTCACCGAGCCGCGTCACGCCCTGCAGGTTGGCCCCGGCGTACAGCAACATCCCCACCATCTCGACGTCACCCGCCTCGGCCGCCCAATGCAGGGCCGTCATCCCGTCTCCCTGGGGAGCGTTGACGTCGGCCCCTTCCGTCAGCAGCGCGCGAACCGCCTCGATGTCACCGTCCATCGCCGCGTCGGCCACCGGTGAGTCCAGGAGCGTCGCGCCGGACAACAGCACGCCCAACACCAGCGTCCCCATCAGGCTCCAACCAGCGCTACGACTGTCTGCTCGTCGGCCGCGCATGTCTTCTACTTGCCGCATTGGGCTCGTGCCTCTTTCAGCCAAGTCAAATCGTCAGCGAGTACGTTCCTGTGCTATTGCCGAAATCATGCATGTCTTCCAGCCCCAGCCTGTGCATCAAGTCGAGCATCGCGTTGGCCATGGGCGTACCGTCCGGCGCCTTGAAATGCAGGTTGCCCTGCAGCTTGCCGTTGGCACCACCCACCACGAACAGCGGGCAACGCTTGTGATTGTGAAGGTTGGGATCTCCCATCGGCGAGCCATAGATGATCATCGACTTGTCCAGCAAGTTGGCCTCGCCGTCCATCGTGTTCTTCAGCTTGTCGAGGAAGTACGGGATCATGCTCACATGGTACCGATTGATGAGCGCGAAATCTTCGATCGCCCCTTCCCGCCCACCGTGGTGCGAGGCGGGGTGGAACGGCCTGTCGACGCCACTCTCCGGAAAGACCCGCGCTGACGAATCCCGCCCCATCTTGAAGGAGAAGACGCGCGTCAGGTCGGACTCGAAGGCCAACACCTGCAGGTCGAACATCAACTTTACGTGCTCCTCGAAGGAGTCCGGAACGCCGGCCGGAGCCTCGGGCATCTCTCTTAACTCACCACTCGCGTTGTACTCCTCGATCAGCTCGATCCGCCTCTCGATCTCGCGTATGTCATCGAGGTACTTCTCCAATCGCTGCCGGTCGGTGGACCCCAACTCACGCTGGAGCTCCCCGACCCTGCCGGTGATCCAATCGAGGATGCTTCGGTCGGCTTGCCTCCGAAGCGCACGCTCCTCAGCCGTCCCACCCGCCCCGAAGAGCTGCTCGAACGCGACCCTGGGATCACGAATTACTGGAAGCGGCTCGGTAGGCGACGCCCAGCTGATCGAGTCCGTGTACACGCACGTGTATCCGTACGCACATCCGCCCGATTGGTTGATGTTCTCGATACACAGTTGCATCGAGGGGATCGGCGTATCTTGACCAAATCGCTGTGCGTAGTACTGGTCGAGTGACGTCCCGACGAAGACGTCCGAACCCTCGGTCTGCTTGGGATGGGACTGTGTCAAGAATACGGCGCTCGAACGGAAGTGGTCACCGCCGATCTCTGGCGCGGTGACCGCTTCGGCCCCCTGCACGTCCGTGTTGCTGATGATGGTGAGGTAGTCCCGGAAGGGCTCGAGTGAACTCAAGGCGCCCGGAGTCAGGTCAAAATCACGGCCGACGGTTGCCGGGGCCCACAGATTCTTGGAGGCACCGTACGTGTTGCTCCCGGCCGCGCCGTGTACCATCTCGATGGCGACCAAGCGGGTTTGATCGGTAGCCAAGGTGGCGGCCGCCGCCCCACGCCGCCCCGCAGGAACCATCGCATCGAGGAAGGGAAGCGCCACGGTAGCGCCCATGCCGCGCAGAGCCTCGCGGCGGGAAATGTGCTTGCCCGTGATGAAATCCATGTCCTGCCTCCTAAGGAATCGCTTCCGCAGTGGTCTCGGCCCTTCTCATCTGAAACGCCCCGCTGTTGACCACGCCCAATATGAACGAAGACATGCGGTAATCGTCGACCTCGGCCCCGGCGGTGATCGCCCGAATCGTCGGTTTATCGTAGTACTCGACTCGACGGCCGAGGGCATAAGCCATCAGGTTTTTCGTAAAGTTCCGGACCAGCGGAATCGGCCGCTGCATGAGTGCCTCCCGTAGATCCTCGGGGCTCGTCACCGGAGTCCCGTCGTAAAGCTCCCCCTGCGTGTCCAGGGGCATCCCGTTCTCTCTGATCCGCCAGCGTCCCGTAACGTCGAAGTTGTCGAGCGCCAGCCCGATGGGGTCCATGAACCTATGACAGGAGTTACACGTCGGGTCCGCGCGGTGCATCTCCATCCGCTCGCGCGTCGTGAGCATTCGACCCTCTACTACGGCATCCGTCTCCTCCAGATCCGGCACGCCGGGCGGCGGAGGCGGAGGCGGGGTGCCGAGCAGAACCTCCATGACCCACTTACCGCGGAGGACGGGCGAGGTCCGGTTCGCGTGCGAAGTCAGCGTGAGCACGCTCCCGTGCCCCAATACGCCCCTGCGCCGGGCGTCCGGATACGTCACCCGCCGGAACTCTTCTCCACTCACACCGGGGATGCCGTAATGGTTGGCAAGACGCTCGTTGACGAACGTGAAGTCGGCAGTGAAGAGATCGAACACGCTCCGGTCGTCCCGGACCAGGCTGTTGAAGAACGTCTCCGTCTCCAACAGCATGTCGTCCGCGAGCTGCTGGTAGAAGTCAGGGAACAAGAGCCGATCCGGATGAACTTTCTCGAGGTCCTGAAGTCGGAGCCATTGACCGGCAAATCTCGCACCCAACGCCTCCGAACGAGGATCTCCCAACATTCGCCGTACCTGCCGCTCCAGGATTTCGGGGTCGGAGAGTTCCCCTCGTTCCGCCAAGGACATCAACTCGTCGTCCGGCGGCCTGGCCCAAAGGAAGAACGAGAGACGTGACGCAAGGTCCCGATCCTCGATCCGGTAGCTCTCCCCGGGCTCGACATCCCGCGGGCGCGTCTCGAGCCGGAACACGAAGTCCGGACTCGCCAAAATGGCTTGGATGGCGGTGCGGATGCCCGCCTCGAAGCCCCCGGGCTCGCCTCCCTCCGCGAAGAAGATCATCAAGTTGTCGAGTTCATCAGGCGTGACGGGCCTCCGGAACGCCTGCGTACCCAAACGACTGATGATCTCCTCGGCGCACGGCCTGGCCTCTTCGGGTGTCGTGGGGCGACACGTGAAGATTTTGCGCCGGCTGGGCGTCTCCGAGACACCCGTGGGGTTATGGGGGCCGTTGATGACCAGATCCTTCAGATGCGCCAGAGCCGTGACGCCGTAACCCGAGACGCCGATCTGCCGGTCGGCGAGCGACCAATCGTGTGGGGACACCAAGTCTTCCACGAGCCCCTCGAAGTTCCGTACGAACGCCGCTGTCACCCTGTGGGGTCCCGCCCTCACGAAAACGGCCTCGGTTTCCATGTTGACGCCGTTCGGGTCCTGCGTATGCATCCATTTGTCGACGTCTAACAACGCCACTCGCTCGCCGTCGATGGAGACCTCGATCTGCTCGGAGGCGCCTGTCTGCCCGTAGAAGCCCCCAGTCGTCGTGTGCTCGAAGGCCAAGTTGAAGACGTATTCACCGTCGGCCCAGAAGTTGTGGACCACAGAGATTCCACCCCGCGTTCCCCGTGGCGCGCCCTCCACGCGATCCCACTGCGAGACGTACCCGGGATTCGTGTACGTCCTCGAGCCGACCGGGGCATTCGGGTCGCCGACGGCCAGGCGGCTGATCTCGCCAGCGGCGGACAAGTAGGCGGCCATCAACGTCGGCGAGAACATCTGAACGTCCGCGATGTTGTCGAAATTGGCACTCTTCGGATCCAGCGGTAGGTAGTCACCCGCATCCACCTTCAGATCCAACAGATCCTCCACTGCACGCGAATACTCGGCACGATTCATCCGCTGGAACGTTCGCTGCCCCGGATTCGGATGCTCCACGGCCTCCTCGTCGATCAAACTCTCTAGCGTCTCCACCAACGCCAGAAGCGTGTCCGGACTTGGCCGGCGCGCCCCAGGGAGTGGCATCATCCCGGCCCGAAGCTTGACGATCATCTTTTCGGCCGTCTCCGCCCACGCCACCGTCCGCTCCACCTCGAAATCCTCGAGCGTCAGGTTCCCCCTCAGCCTCTCGTCGTTGTGGCAGTTCACGCAGTACTGCTGTACGACGGCCGTCAGGGAATCGGCAGGAATGTCCAGCCGCGGGCCAGCCAGATTCGCCTCGGGCGCTTCGGGGATGGAGGATAACCGGACGCTCTGTTGGCTCGGCGTGGAGCCTAAGTCGCCAGTACGACCGACGAGGACGACCCCGGCAAGGACCGCAGTGACACTGAGAAGCTTCAAACTAGCCCAACCTTCCTTGGAGGCGTTCGACCCTTGGATCGCGTTGAACCTCGAATGATGCCACGAGGGCGCCCGTTCCGCTAGGGAAGGCCAGCTGCCGGTAGTGGGTCAGTTGACCCACTACCCCGATGCCCGTGGAGAACGTCGCCCGAGCTTGTGGCTACGAAAGGTTGGCACGTATGATTCCGCCGGCTCGTGCAGGGCCGTCGGGTCAGGTCGAGGACCCGGCGAGTCGGCTCTGTACGGGAAGTTCACCCCCGAAAAAGGCCGAGGAGGGGTTCCGTGAAGAGGTCGTCCTGTGTAGCGCCACTGCTGATCCTCACGTTCAGTGGTGGATCGACGAACGCAACAGCCCAAGAACTGCAAGACGTTGCGAACATGCCGCGCCCCATCGAAGCTCTCGACAACGTTTGGATCGAAGAGCTCACGATGATGGAAGTCCGTGATGCACTCGCGGAAGGGAAGACGACCGCCCTGATCCTGACGGGCGGCATCGAGGAGAACGGCCCGTACCTCACTACCGGGAAGCACAATCATGTGCTGCGCGTCATGGGTGAGTCGATCGCGAGGAGACTCGGCGACGCGTTGATCGCGCCCATTGTGGCCTTAGAGCCGGGCAATCCGGCCAACAGCCGCTCTCCCGGGACGGTCGTGCTGTCTCGGGGGACGTACGAAGCCATGTTGACGGACATGGCCACCAGCCTGAGATCTCAGGGATTCCAGAACATCATACTCATCGGCGATAGCGGGGGTAATCAGAGATCGATGGCCACCGTAGCCGATGCGCTTTCAACCGCGTGGAAGGGTGATTCCGGCGGCATCTACCATATCCCCGAGTATTACAACTACGACGACGTGGTCGACTACCAGCGGGATGTCCTCGGCGTCGATGAGGATCCACGTCTCGAGGGACTTCACGACGACTATTACATCACCTCGATCATCATGAACGACGATCCGCAGCATGTCCGCCTCGAGCAGCGAATCGAGGCCGGCAAGGCGTCGATCAACGGAATCAGCATCGTGCCCATCGAGCAGACGATCGAGCACGGGCGGCGGCTGATCGAGTTCCGAACCGACGTCACGGTCGGGGCGATCGGGCAGGCCATGGCGGCCGGAAGGTGAAGGTGATGGTGCGACAGCTTCTGAGACGATCGATTCTGTGGATGGGAGTGCTTGGCCTGGCCTTGCCGGCCTCGCCCGTCTTCGGCCAACAGGGCGCTCAAAACGGGGAGTGGCGCAGCTACGGCGGGGACGCCGGTAGCACCAAGTACTCGTCTCTCGACGTCATCGACGAGACCAATGTTCAGGATCTCGAAGTGGTCTGGAGATGGCAGACGGTGGATTATGAGCGTCAGGCGGAAGACCCCGACGTCAGGTTCAACAGCCTCCTGTTGGCGACGCCACTGAAGGTGGGGGACGCGCTGTTCACCAGCACGAATCTCGGCCAGGCGGCCGCGATCGATGCGGTCACCGGCGAGACGCTTTGGGTCTACAACTCCGTGGCTGAGGGGACGAGTGCCGGGCGAGGACGGGGCACACGCGGTCTTGCGTATTGGACGGACGGGTCCGACGAGCGACTCCTTACCGTGAGCGGTGAGCACCTGGTGGCTCTCGGTACCCGGACCGGAGAGCTCTATCCGGAATTCGGTGAAAACGGCAAAGTCGATCTTCGTCAGGACATGGGGCCGCGGCTCCAGCGGTACAGCTGGAACGCCGCCCCGCTGGTCTGCGGGGACGTGGTCGTCGTCGGAGCCGCCATGTCCGACTCCCCCACCCGGCAGGAGGCGACCCCCGGATACGTGAGGGGCTACGACGTCATCACTGGGGAACTTCGCTGGCGATTCAACCCGGTTCCTCAACCGGGAGAAGCCGGCAACGAGACCTGGGAGGACGGGTCGTGGCAATACAGTGGCAATGCCAACGTCTGGTCGCTGATGAGCGCCGACGAGGAACTGGGTTACGTATATCTGCCCGTGAGCACCCCCACGAACGACTGGTATGGCGGGCACCGACTCGGTGACAACCTTTTCGCCGAGAGTCTCGTGGCGCTCGAATGTGCGACCGGTGAGCGCGTGTGGCACTACCAGATGATTCATCACGGCCTGTGGGACTACGACAACCCGGCGGCGCCCAACCTGGTGGACATCACCGTAGACGGGCGACCGATCAGGGCGGTCGTGCAAGTCACCAAGCAAGGGTTCACCTACGTCTTCGACCGTGTCACCGGAGAGCCGGTGTGGCCGATCGTAGAACTCCCAGTGCCTCCCTCTCTGGTACCGGGGGAGCGCGCCTCACCCACACAGCCGTTCCCAACCTGGCCTCTGCCCTTCGAGCGACAGGGCATCACGGCGAACGACCTGATCGATTTTACTCCCGAGCTTCGTGCCGAAGCGATCGAGATCCTTGGTGGCTATGTGTTCGGGCCGATTTTTACACCTCCGTCCGTACGCAGTGAGGACCCGGACGACACTCAAGGGACCATTCAGCTACCCGGTTGGGTCGGGGGCGCTGACTGGAACGGCGCGGCCATCGACCCCGAGACGCAGATTCTCTACGTCCCGTCCGTCACGGCGCCGATCGTGGTGTCACTCGTCGAGCCAAACCCGGATGCGTCGGACTTCAACTACGTGAGGGGAGCGCCACGCAGCGTGCAGGGTCCGCGAGGGCTACCACTCGTGAAGCCGCCATGGGGTCGCATAACTGCGATCGACCTCAACAGCGGCGAACACCTCTGGATGGTGCCCAACGGTGAGGGCCCACGTGACCACGAGGCGCTGCAGGGTCTCGATCTTCCCAGGCTGGGTGCCCCCGGCCGGCCCGCTCCGTTGCTGACCAAAACACTGCTGTTCATCGGAGAGGGCTCGCCGAGTATGCTGGCGATGCCCCGGTTGGCCGGTGGAAACATGTTTCGGGCGTACGACAAAGATACCGGGGAGGTGCTGTGGGAGACGGAACTGCAGGCCGGCACCGCCGGGGCTCCGATGACCTACATGGCGGACGGGAAGCAGTACATCGTCGTCGGCATCGGCGAGGCGAACCGTCCTGCGGAGTTCATCGCCCTGAGCCTTCCGTAGACATCCCCCGGCTCGCGACCCAGCGCTCGACGGACGCCGTTCTCCTTGCGTGAGTAAAAGGAATCGACTGACGATCGAGCCACCAACACTAACAAAGCACGACCCTGACAACGT
>UINC01001247.1_pt1 | contig 25121 bp, 26 predicted proteins | sample 5385821 | NCBI WGS metagenome assembly UINC01 (sample SAMEA4666929, study PRJEB26691) | marine metagenome | isolation source: Pacific Ocean | place: Pacific Ocean | collected 2011-10-13 | reverse complement strand
TTTGGAATAAAAAATATATATTTGAATCAGGAAGTCTGCTGAAATTTAAGGTTGTTTTGAGGGGTGATATTTATAGAACAACAAAAAGGTGGGTACCAAATAATTCTTCTAGGTTATTGTCCTCAAATCCCTTTGGTAAGGAAATATCAATTGCAAGATTTTTGCCTACTATTTCCGCAGAATGGTCCATGCCTTTATTATCAACTAAAAGCTCAACTATATTAGAACCTATTATAAATGTTTCATTAGCCACTAACGATCGTGAGTACACAAAAGTACCTAACGAAGATGGTTTAGCTTTTGAATTAAATTCCACTAATATTTTTCTTTCAAATAGAATTCAAGGGTATGACAGATGGGAAAGTGGAAACAGGCTCAACTATGGATTTAGACTTTCTCATTATTGGGGTGAAAGCAGTGCAATCACTGCTATGGTTGGACAAAGTTATAGATTTTCGGATTTACAATTTGCCGAAAAAGGGAACGGTATAGAAAAACACTTATCAGATCTTGTTTTTGACTTTTTATACAAACCTAATATGAATATAGCCATTTCATATAGAGGTAGAGTAGATGAGAAGGATTTTAATTTAATTCGCTCTGAATTCGACATCCAAGGTAATTTTAAAAATTGGGGATTTAGAGCTGGTCATGCTCATTTTGATAATGAAGAAAGTTATCAATTTACAGAACAAAAAGAGGTTAGATTAGCCAGCTTTGTAAACATAAATAATAATTGGTTTATTCAAGGTGCTATAAGATATGATATAGAATCAAAAAACTCATTAAGAAATAGATTATCTGTTGTATATGTTGATGATTGTATATCTTTTGAGTTAGGATTTAGGAGAAAATTTGCTAAATATAGAGATCTTGAACCATCTAATTCTTTTATGGTAAAATTAAATGTTTTCACTTTTGGCGGGGGAACCATTGATAGCTCCGAAAGATTAAGAAAGTTATGGGAAAGAGTTGAATAAAGGAAGAAAATTGTTTTTAAAAAAAATTTTAATAAGTTGCCTGTTAGTTTTAACATTAATCTTCTCAACTAATAATTCGAGCATGAGTCAAGATATTCAGGCTATTTCTGCTATAGTTAATGACGAAGTAATATCTCGTTATGACGTACAACAGCGAATCAAACTAATTATCGTTACCTCTGGAATACAGCCAACTCAAGAAAATGTGTCAAGACTTGAGAAACAAGCTATCCGTGCGCTTGTAAATGAAAAAATTCAACTTCAAGAGGCTATAAAACTAGATGTTCCCACTAGTTCAGAAGAAATTGACCTTATGTTGAGGCGAATAGCTAGCGGGAATGAAATGTCTTCCGAGGAAATTATAAACTTTATAAGCAGTAATGGGGTTAATGCTGAAACCCTATTAAGTCAAATTAAAGCTGAGTTGTTGTGGAATAAAATTGTAAGGGGAAGGTTTGGTTCATATATAAATATCAGCGAAGACGAAATTACAATTGTTTATAACCGCACTGTAGAAAGCCTAGATAGAGAGCAATACGATATTTCTGAAATTTTTATAGGATTTGAGAGTAAAGAAGAAGAAGTAGATGCCTTCAACTTAGCAAAAAGGCTTATTGAACAGTTAAAAAATGGTGCTTCCTTCTCGCCGGTAGCACAACAATTCAGTCAAGCCTCTTCATCTGGCCAGGGTGGTTACATTGGTTGGGTTGCTGAAGGTCAGCTAAATTCAAAAATTGTTGACGCATTAAAAGGACTCAACAATAAGCAGGTTTCCGATCCTATTAAAACTGTTAATGGCTTCTACGTTGTAAAGCTTAATGAAAAAGCAGAAGCAGGAGGAAAAAATTATATGAGAAATCAATATGATTTAATTTCCATTACTTTTGATAAAAACAGAAAAACAGAAGCTCAAAATTTTTCTAACGATTTTATCTCCTGTAAAAGGTTGGATAGTTTGATAGAAAAATATCAAGAAAGGGAAGTCAACCTTATAGGTAAGCGTTTCCTTAGCGAATTACCTACAGACCTGCATTCTGAGTTATTATCTAAAGAAGCCGGTGATACTCTAAACTTAAGATATTCTAATGACTATATTGATCTGATACTTATTTGTGACCGCAAAGACGATATTGGAATAGAGGTTTCAAGAGAATCTATAGAAGATAATCTTTATGCTCAAAAAATGGGAATGATGTCAAGAAGGCACTTAAGGGACCTCAGACGAGACGCAGTGATTGAATATAGATAATAAAATTAAAATGTCTTTAAACAAAAATATTCCTATAGCTGTTACGATGGGAGAGCCTGGAGGAATAAACAGCGAACTAATTATAAAGACTTATAAAAACACTCAAATACCAAATTTTTTTCTTATTGCTGATCCTGAATGGATTGAAAAATCTTTGATAGCTTTAAAATTAAAATCAAAAATCAATATAATTAGCTGCCCTGAAGAATCAAAAAAGGGATCTTTAAATATTTTTCCTATTTCTAATAAAGTTAGATTTGGTTTTAAAAAATCTTATCAATCTAACGTTCTGGCAATTATTGAATCTTTAGATATAGCTATAAAATTAGCTCTTAATAAGAAGGTGGAAGGAATTGTGACTCTACCGATATTAAAAGAAACCCTTATAAAAGCAGGTTTTAAATATCCAGGTCATACAGAATATTTGGGAGAGAAAACAGCATCAAAACCCTTGATGATCTTATTTAACGAAAAGATTAAGGTGGCTAGTCTAACAACTCATATCCCGATAAGAAAAGTGTCAGAAAAGATTACTAAAAAATCTATTTGTGATGCTATAAAAATAATGAACAAGTCTCTAAAAAATGACTTTGGAATTGCTAATCCTAAGATTGTTATAAGCTCTCTTAATCCTCATGGAGGAGAAGGTGGGACAATCGGAAGTGAAGAAATAGATATAATAATCCCATCTATAATTAAGATGCAATCATTAGGTTTAGATGTCTATGGCCCAATATCTGCTGATACTTTATTCAGCGAACCAGAAGTAAATAAATACGACGCAAAAATATGTATGTTTCATGATCAAGCTCTCATTCCTGTAAAAACATTAGATTTCTATGGTACCGTTAATTTTACTGCCGGACTTCCAATTGTTAGAACGTCGCCCGATCATGGAACGGCATTAAATATTGCGGGAGAAAAAGAAGCAAATAACCTAAGTCTAAGAAAAGCTATCACTTTTGCTTCAAAAATCTCAAAAAACAGGAAAAGAAATGAAAAAAGAATATAAAACTTCATTTAAAAAAGTTTTTAACAAAAATAAAATAAAACCGAAAAAAAGTTTAGGCCAAAATTTTCTTCATGATAAAAATATAATTGAAATTATCTTAGGCACAGCAGATGTATCAAATAGATCAGTAATTGAAGTAGGGTCTGGGCCATGCTTACTGACTGAATTTTTATTACTAGAAAATGCTGAATTAGTTGTTGCAGTAGAAAAAGACGAAACATTCTTACCTCAACTAATAGATCTCAAAAAGAGATTTTCCAGTTCATTTCAATTTTTAATTAACGATGTTCTAGATATAGATATAGATGAAATTACGAAAAATAATTATTCGGTGGTATCTAATCTTCCTTATAATATTTCTGTACCCTTTATTATTAACATGGCAAAGAAAGAATGGCCTCCTAAATGGAATCACCTAATTCTTACTGTTCAAAAAGAAGTCGCTAATAGATTGTTAGCTAAGATAGGGTCGAGAGAATATGGAAGATTGACAATATTATTAAATTGGAGAAACAATATTGAACTTATATGCAACGTAAAACCTTCTTCTTTTTATCCAAAACCTAAAGTTGTATCTTCAATTATAAAGATCACTCCCAAAAAAAATAATTTTCCAAAAACATCTTTTGAAAACTTAGAAAAGATTTTAAGGGTTGCGTTTAGCTTTAGACGTAAAACTATAAAGAATAATTTGAAGTTACTAAACTTAGACCCTGATGAAATACTCAAAAAATCTAATATACAATCTTCTTTACGACCACAAAATTTAAGTATTGAGGATTTCTGTAATTTGGCAAACTTATGTGAAACAGCATTATTATAATGAATTTCTTAAATTCTTAATAATGTTTAGAGCATTTATTTGTCTTTGGCGCTTATATCTTTCAGCAATAATGATTGAATGAATTATCTTTAAACTATCTTCAAAGTTATCATTCACTATAATATAATCATATTCAGCATAATGACTAATTTCATCAGCAGCCCTAGACATTCTCTCCTGTATAACATTATCATTATCTTGTTTCCTATTATGGAGTCTTTTTTCTAATTCCTCTACCGATGGAGGTAATACAAAGACTTTTACAAGATCTTCTTGCATGGAGTCCATCAATTGCTGCGTTCCTTGCCAATCAATATCAAATAGGACATCAAAACCAGATTCTAAGGCTCTTTGCACCGGTTTCTTTGGCGTGGCGTAGTAAAAACCAAAAACTTTGGCATACTCTAAAAATTCCCCATCTTTCCTCATTTTTCCAAATAAATTATTATCTATAAAAAAATAGTCTTTTTCGTTCTCTTCCCCTGGTCTCGAAGGTCGTGTTGTATATGAAACAGATAAAAATATTTCTTTATCTACCTCTAATAGTTTTCTCGATAACGATGTTTTCCCTGCTCCAGAAGGTGATGACAAAACCATCATGAGACCGTGTCTATTAAGATTTTGTTGTTTAGTAATCATAAATTTTCCTAATATCTTCAAAATATTACTGATGTGTACGTTCTATCAAATCCAAAAGACTATGATAATACAAAATTAATGTCTTTTTTTTACTTTCATGGGGCACCAAATCAATCTTAGTATCTATTGATAAATCATCAAGATTAATAGTTGGAGGAACTATGTTTTTTTTATACTTAATATACTAAATATTGCCTCAACAGCTCCCGTAGCTCCAAGAAGATGTCCAATAGAAGATTTTATAGATGATAGAAAATGCTCAACTCTTCCTATAAAAATCTCTCTAATGCCTTATTACAGATATTATTTAATTAGGCTTTGTTAGAATCTATAAAATTTATAGCATCACCTACTGTTAGAATATTTTCAGCTGCATCATCTGGTATTTCTATACCAAACTCTTCTTCAAAAGCCATTACAAGTTCTACTGTATCCAAACTATCCGCGCCAAGATCATCAATAAAACTTGCTGACTCAGTAACTTTTTCTGAATCAACTCCAAGATGTTCAACAACTATAGCTTGAACTTTTCCGATTGTATCGCTCATATTTCCCTCATTATTTTTTTAATTTACGAATCTTCAATTTGATAAAATTCACATGGGCTTTAGCACATCATTACAAGATATTCAACAGAGACTTAATTAATTCATTAATAATCCGCCATTTACATGTATTGTCTGACCTGTCAGATAACCCGATTCTTCGCTAGCTAAAAAAATAACTGCACTAGATAAATCAGAAGGCAAACCGAGTCTTTTTGAAGGAATAGCATCTAAAATCAAATTTTTTCTTTTTTCATCAAGATCCTTTGTCATATTAGTCTCAATATATCCTGGAGCAATACAATTAACAGTTATCTGTCGGGATGCTACTTCTTGAGAAAGAGATTTTGACATTCCTATTACTCCTGCTTTAGAAGCCGAATAATTTGCTTGGCCAGGACTACCGGTGAACGCGACTACCGAAGTGATATTTATTATCCTCCCATACCTTCTCTTTATCATCCCCTTTACAGCCAATTTAGAAATTTTAAAAACAGAAGTTAGATTTAAAGCAATAACATCGTCCCACTCCTTATCGCTCATTCTAAGGAATATATTATCTTTTGTTATTCCAGCGTTATTTACTAGAATATCAATTTGACCCATTTTTTCTTCAGTCTCCTCAATAAGCATAGGAATATCTTTAGAATTTAATAAATCTGCTTTAACCAAATGATTCTCCCCTTTTAAAGAGCTCTTTAAGATTTCTAACTCATCAACATTTCTACCTGATAAACATACTTCAGCGCCATGAGAATTTAAGACTTTTGCTATTTCTTTTCCTATTCCTCCACTTGCACCAGTAACAAGTGCTTTCTTATTCTTTAAATTAAACATTTTATATACCTAACTAAGTTTCTTAATAAATTCTTGTAAGCTATTACTATCACATATTGATAGTCGATTTAAAGAAGGTGAATTTCTTTTTGCTAAATTTATTAAAACTGATCCAGATCCAAATTCTACAATTTCTTTAAAACCTAATTTTACAATTTTTTGCATAATTTCTCTCCAACGAACCATACCGTCAACTTGATTTATTAGATTTTCCTTTAAAAGCTTAGTATCTCTGGTTGGCTCAGCCGTAAAATTAGAGATCACGGGAATTAAAGGCGAAGTCAAATTTATTTTTTTCAACTCCTCGACCATTTTTTCCTTCGCAGGCATCATAAGGGAGCAATGAAAAGGCGCACTTACGGGAAGTTTTATTACTTTTTTAGCACCTATATTTAATAGACCTTCAATTGCATTGGTAACAGCTTCAACTTGACCTGAAATGACTATCTGTTCTTTGGCGTTATCATTGGCAACTTCACATACTCCTCCATAATCAAATTCGAGAGCATTCTCCACCTCATCAATATTTAGACCTAACACGGCAGCCATAATACCTTTATTTTTTGGGACAGCATTTTGCATTGCTTGTCCTCTTATTTTAAGAAGTTTAGATGAATCACATAAAGTTATACTTTCTGCCGCCGTCAACGACGTATACTCACCGAGAGAATGACCAGAAGTAATATTTGAGAACTGGTTAATGTTGTAACCTTCTTCTTTTAGGACTCTTATCATTGCAATACCAACAGCCATTATCGCGGGTTGGGCATTCTCAGTTAAAATAAGCTCTTCTTCTGGGCCTTCCGTCATAATCTTATAAAGATCTTGATTTAATGCATCGTTAACTTCCTCAAATACTCTTTTAGCCTTTACAAAGCTATTAGCTAAATCTTTTCCCATACCAACAAATTGGCTCCCTTGACCCGGAAAAACTATTGCTCTCATATAATATCTCCTATTCTAATAATTTAGAAACGATTCAGAATATTATAACAAGCTTGCAAATTTATTACTAATACAGTAATGAATGTTACCTTTTTAATTTTATAAAGATAACTATTGAAAGGAAACATATGCCATATTATGAGCATGTATTTATTGCGAGACCGGAAATAGCTCCTCAACAAGTTGAAGGTATCGTTGAGAGTCTAAGAAAGCTAGTTAATGATGGGGGTGGCAAACCAATATATTCTGAATATTGGGGTCTTCGTCACTTAGCATATAAAATTAATAAGAATGAAAGAGGTCATTATTCTCTTATTAGAATAGACAGTCCGAACTCAACAATTAAAGAACTTGAAAGAGTTCAGAGTCTAAATGAGGACGTCATAAGATATATGACTATTAAGACTAAAGAACTTTCAGAAGAACCTTCGGTTATGATGAAGTCATCGGAAAAAAAGGATGTTTATTAATTAGGTATAAAACATGAATAATTTCTTACCCAACATTACACAAATACCAATGAGGAGTCCTTTTTTAAAAAGAAAGAAGACATGCCCTTTCTCTGGAGAAAATTCTCCAAAAATCGATTATAAAAACACTAAGTTATTAAAAAAATATTTATCCGAAAGAGGAAAAATAATACCGAGCCGAATAACTTCTGTTTCTGCAAAAAAACAAAGAGAACTATCACAAGCTATTAAAAGATCAAGATATATGGCCCTCTTACCTTATAAAATGGATTAAGAATGGAAGTTATACTTTTAGAAAGAATTGATCGTCTAGGTCAAATGGGAGATGTAGTTAAAGTTAAAGATGGTTATGCCAGAAACTTTTTATTGCCAAAAAGGAAAGCTTTAAGGGCCTCAAAAGAAAATCTAGACTTTTTTGAAAAAGAAAAGGTTAATTTAGAAGCAAGAAACTTGAAAGAAAAATCAGAAGCCGAAAAAATACAAAAAAAATTAAACGAAAAGAATTTTGTAATAATAAGACAAGCTGGTGAGACTGGACAACTTTATGGCTCTGTCAGCACCAATAATATAAAAGAAGCCCTTAAAGATAGGAATTTCGAGATAGCAAAGAATCAAGTAGTCCTTGAAAAACCAATTAAAGAGCTCGGCATTCACAGCGTTGGAATAAAGTTACACCCTGAAATTGAAGCAAGAATTTCTGCAATTGTTTCTAGAACTGAGAATGAAGCTAATTCCTTAATTAAGGGGAAAGAAATTAACTTAGAGGATTCCCAGTCTATATCTTCTTCTGAAGAGACAATGGAGTTGGAAGAAGTTTTTGAAGAAGGGGCAATTCCTCAAGAACTTTCAAGCGAAGAAAGTGAAGAAAAAGAACAGATAGATGAATCTAAAAACGATGATGAAAACCTTGCTGAAGAATCTAAAGATTCTAAATAAGATTGAGATTTTTTAATTGCAATGTTGTCAATAAGTTAAGCTGTTTAACCCCGATATTCACATTAATCCACAGAAGTTTTTCTTGGGTTATTTGTATACTCTAGTTAAATTAAAGAAATGAAGAATCCTGCCCCTTATTTAATTGACAAAGAAAATCTAAAATCTAAAAAATTTTCTGATTTGCCACATAATATTGACGCTGAACAACAGCTGCTTGGAGCAATTATAAGAAATAATAATTTAGTCGAAAAATGTATTAACAATAGACTAGAAAACAACCATTTCTTTGCAAAACATCATGGCTTAATTTATGAAAAAATAAGTAAGATGACATCAAGTGGAAAAGGAGCTTCCATAGTATTCTTAAAGACTTATTTTGAATCAGATGATGAGTTTAATTGGGACGAATACTTTGAAACTTTGGTTATGAATGCCGCTCCCAATCAACTGATAGACGATCTCTCAATTATGATTTACGATCTTGCGTTAAGAAGGCAGCTAATTGATACTGCGGAATTTTTAGAATATACCTCTTATGACTTGTCTCAAGAAGACAAAACAGCAAATGATATAATAGAGGAAACAGAGAACAAATTATTTCAAATAGAAGAGTCGGGTAAATCTGAAAAAGGTTTTATTGAGTTTGAAAGATCTCTAATAGATTCTCTTGATGCAGCAGAAGCTGCAAGAAAATCTCCAGAAGCTTTAACAGGTTTATCCACTGGTTTTTCAAGTTTAGATAAAGTAGTGGGAGGACTACAAAAATCTGATTTAATAATTTTGGCTGGCCGTCCTGCCATGGGAAAAACTGCATTGGCTACAAATGTTGCATTTAATATCGCTAAAAATTTTGATAACAATATTAGGGAAGATAAAATACAAACCAATAAAGATGGGGACATAATATCTTCTGGTGGAGTAGTGGCTTTTTTCTCATTAGAAATGTCTGCAGAACAATTAACCACTAGAATTATATCAGGAGAATCTGGAATTTCATCTAAAGATATAAGAAGCGGTAACATAAAAGAAAGTGATCATACAAAGTATATGAAAACCGGAGAAAATTTAAAAAGTATTCCACTTTATATTGATCAAACAGGCTCTATTTCAATTGGTGTTTTAGCTACAAGAGCGCGCCGCCTTGCAAGGACCCTAAAAACTTCAAAGAATCAAGACTTAGCATTAATAGTGGTCGACTATATTCAATTGGCTGTCACGTCATCGGGCAGGTATAGAGATAGTAGGGTTCAAGAAATAGCAGAAATAACACAAGGTCTTAAGACTTTAGCTAAAGACTTAAAAATTCCTATCCTGGCTCTTTCTCAACTCTCTAGGCAAGTAGAATCAAGAGACAACAAGAAACCAATATTATCTGACTTAAGAGAATCAGGAGCAATTGAACAAGATGCTGATATAGTAATGTTTGTTTATAGAGAAGAATATTATCTCAATAACGAACAGCCTCCTGTGGGTACTGAACAACACATAAATTGGCAAGCAAGAATGGATGATGTACATGGAAAAGCCGACATATTGGTTCGTAAACATCGACACGGTCCAACTGGTGAGGTAACGTTGCAGTTCAACCAGACACTGACCCGCTTCTCTGATCTAGCAAAAGAAGAACATTTACCTGATAGATATGAGTAATTAGAATAATGAATATATTGTCTAATATTGGAAAAGTTATCACAGTATTTCTTGAAGAAACTGGCAAATTTTCATTTTTCTTAATGAGAACTCTCAGAGCATTGATAGGAAGATGGTATTTTAAGAATATTTTTCAACAAATATTATTCATTGGTTATTATTCTTTGCCGGTGGTTGCATTAACTTCATTTTTTACAGGCGGTGCCTTGGCACTCCAGATATATTATGGTGGAAATCAATTTAATTCTGAATCTATAGTATCTTCCATTGTCGCTCTTGGTATAACTCGTGAATTGGGACCAGTTCTAGGTGGAATAGTAGTTGCTGGCAGAGTTTCAGCTGCAATAGCTGCAGAAATAGGAACAATGAGGGTTACCGAACAAATAGATGCCCTCAAAAGCCTTTCTACAGATCCATACGAATATCTAGTTTTACCCAGAGTCATTTCAGGAATTATTACTCTACCATTATTAATATTTTTTGCCGATATAATCGGTATTATGGGAGGTTGGTTTATAGCAACACAGAGTCTAGATTTTAACGGGGATGTTTATCTGCAAAATACAGAAAGTTTTCTTGAAATATCCGATATTACTTCTGGCCTTATTAAAGCTTCATTCTTTGGTCTTATTATTACTCTTATGGGTTGTTATAATGGTTTCTATTCAAACGGTGGTGCTCAGGGTGTGGGAAATGCAACTACTAATGCTGTTGTAAGTTCATCAATCCTTATTCTCGCCTCAAATTATATAATGACAACGTTATTTTTTGCAACATGATCTAAAATGATTGAAATAAGAGATATACATAAATCATTTAATAAAAATAAAGTGTTGAAGGGCATTAATTTTAATATTATTAGAGGAGAATCCGCCGTAATCATAGGTCGTTCCGGTACAGGAAAATCTGTTCTTTTAAAATGTATTTTAGGGCTAATAAATGCTGATGAAGGCAATGTGATACTTAATGGTGAAGAGTTGTATAATAAGAAAATGAACTATATCTCGCAAAAAAAAACTAAAATAGGCATGCTTTTCCAAGGAAGCGCGCTATTTGATAGTTTAAAAATATGGCAGAATGTAAGCTTTTATGATTCCAGAAAAGGAATAAAAAAGAAAACTTGTTATAAAAAAGCTATAGAAAATCTTAATAAGGTGGGTTTGGATGAAAAAGTTGCTAACCTCTTTCCTTCTGAATTATCTGGAGGCATGCAAAAAAGGGTTGCATTGGCCAGGGCAATATCAATAGAACCTGAGGTTTTATTTTTTGATGAACCTACCACCGGATTAGACCCAATTAGCGCGGACGTAATAAACAGATTAATTCTAGAAAAAGTTAAAGACATAGGAGCTACAGCAATTACGATTACACATGATATGGCTAGTGCAAGGGTAATAGCTGACAAGATATATATGATACATGAAGGTAGAATTATTTGGTCAGGCAGTATTGGAGAGATGGAAGAATCATCAAACAAATATGTTAATCAGTTTATTAATGGTAAATCTCTTGGACCTTTAACCTTTGATAAGAATTAGGTAGATATTATTAATATAAAGCCTTACTTATAATTTTCTCTAACTGGTGGACAATTATGGAAAATAATATAATTGATATTGTTCTTATTATATTCATGCTTTTGTCAGGTATTTTAGCCTTATCTCAAGGTTTTATAAGAGAAATTATTTCGCTTCTTGGGTGGGTGGTAGCTTTTATTAATTTAAAAATTTTCATGCCGGAATCAACCCAATATGTTAGTGTCTTTATTGAAAATAAGCCTTTAGCAAACTTAATAACTATTTCAATAATATTTGTTTCAACTTTAATATTATGGAGAATATTCTCAATACCGTTAGAAAAGCTATTTAAGAAGACATCAATTGGGTATATTGATCGTTTTTTGGGTTTTATTTTCGGAATCTTTAGAATTTTTTTGATCGTGGGAATTGTCTATATGGTTATTATTTTGCCTATTGAAAAAGAAAATAGACCAAACTATATAAATGCATCCAAAGCATCTCCTATCATTGAAAGCCTAGCAATATTTCTAAGAAAGAATTTACAGATAATAGATATTTCATTAGACCAAGACTTTAAAAAGAAAAAAGATGAACCTCTGGATGAACAAATTGAAAAGTTACAATTTTTACAATAATAATTTTAACAATAAACTCCACGAAGAGTGCGGGGTGTTTGGAGTTTATGGTCATAATGAAGCTGCGGCATTAACTGCATTAGGTTTACATGCACTACAACATAGAGGCCAGGAAGCTGCTGGAATAGTTACCTTTGATGGCAAAAAATTTCTCTCAGAAAAACATGCGGGATTGGTAGGCGATCACTTCTCAAAGAGCTCTGTTATTAAAAGACTTTCAGGAAGAAGTTGTGTAGGACATAACAGATATTCAACTACTGGAGGAACAATATTACGAAACATACAACCTCTCTACGCAGACTTATGGGGAGGTGGTTTTGCGATAGCTCATAATGGAAATATAACAAATGCATTATCTCTAAGAGATGAATTAGTTAAGAAAGGTGCGATTTTTCAGTCTACCTCAGACACGGAAACAATACTCCAGCTAGTAGCAAGATCGGAAGCAGGCAGAACTATAAAACGATTAGTAGACGCATTGCTTCAAATCACTGGAGCTTGGTCCTTGGTCATGCTTACGAACAAAAAACTAATCGGTGCAAGAGATCCTTTTGGAATAAGACCTTTAGTTTTAGGAGAGCTTGATGGAGCAAAAATCTTATGCTCCGAGACATGTGCTTTGGATATAATTGGTGCTAAATTTATTAGAGAAATAGAACCCGGTGAAATTATTGTTATTACCGATGAAGGAGAAGAAAGTATCAAACCTTTCTCCTCTACATATTTGAGACCTTGTATCTTTGAATATATCTACTTCTCAAGGCCAGATTCAATTCTAGATGGAAAGTCCGTTTACGATTGTCGTAAATCCTTTGGAAGAAGACTTGCTGAAGAAGAATCAATAGATGCCGACATTGTAACTCCTGTTCCAGACTCTGGAGTTCCAGCCGCTTTAGGATATTCGGAATATTCTAAAATACCTTTTGAGTTAGCTATAATTAGAAACCATTACGTAGGAAGAACTTTTATTCAACCCACCCAATCAATAAGATATTCTTCTGTAAAACTAAAACATAATCCAAACAAAAGTTCGATAAAAAATAAAAGAGTCATTTTAGTTGATGACAGTATTGTAAGAGGAACCACATCAGTAAAAATAGTTGAGTTAATGAGAGAAGCGGGAGCTTCTGAAATTCATATGAGAATCGCATGCCCTCCTATAAGATTTCCAGATTTTTACGGAATTGATACCCCAGAAACTGAGCAATTACTTGCTGCAAATAAAAATCTTGAACAAATGCGTAAGTATATTGGAGCGGATAGTTTAGGTTTCCTATCTTTAGATGGCCTTTATAAGGCTATGGATTGCAGTGAGGGTAGAGATAATGAGAAACCTCAATATACCGATCACTGCTTTACAGGAGAGTATCCAACAGGTCTTGTAGATTACGAAAATGAAAAAATTCAAGGACAGTTATCGCTATTAGCTGATGACGAAAATTAACCTTGCTTACTTTCCTATAGATTGGTGTAAGGATTCTTACTTGACCTAACATTAATTTTAAGAGGTATACCCTCCAAATCAAACTCCTTTCGTAAGTTGTTAATTAAGTACCTCTTATAAGAATCAAGAACTGACGAAGGTCTGTTAGAAAAAAGAAGGAAGGATGGTGGATTAGTTGTAATTTGGGTTATATATTTCAGTTTAACTTCTCTTCCATTCTGATTCGGATGAGGGTGATAAATCTCTGTTTTTTCTAAAAATTTATTTAGTTTATTAGTTTGAACCCTAATATTATTTAATTTAACAAGATCGTTAATTTTTATCATCAACTGTCCAACACCTTTACCGCTTTTAGCAGAAATATTTATGATTGGAATATTTCCTAGTTGAGGTAAGAAAGATAAGGTTTTTTCTTTTATTTCCTTCTTTAAAATATTCTTATCTTTAACTAGATCCCACTTGTTAACAGCTACTACAAAAGGATGGCCAGTATCTTCTATGAAATTGGCTATATTTGCGTCCTGTCTATCAAAACCTACCAAAGCATCAATCATCAAAATACTAATATTAGATTGTTTTACTGCATTCAGACTGCTTTTTGATGCCAATCTTTCAATAAAATCGTTTACTTTAGCTCTTTTTCTTAACCCTGCTGTATCCCATATTTCATAGTCTACTTTCTTCCATAAAAATGGAAATGAAATAGAGTCTCTAGTTATACCAGCTTCTTCAGCTACTATTTGTCTTGTCTCATTTAAAAAATAGTTGGTTAATGTTGACTTTCCTGAATTTGGTCTTCCTAATATTGATATTCTCACAATATCTTCTCTTGTGATCGGTTGTTTTTTATTGATACTAGAATCATTAAAAAGCTGATTAATTTTTTCTAATAAAACATCCATACCCTTATTGTGTTCGGATGAAATAGGTAAAGGTTCACCAAGACCTAAAGAATAAAATTCAGTTGATCCAAAAGCAAGAGACATTGTTTCGCATTTGTTAGCTATTAAGATTATCTTTTTACCGCTTTTTCTGACTAAATCACTTAAAAATATATCATCTGAAGTTAGGTTCTTGCGAGCGTCAACCATAAATAAAATTCCATCCGCTTTACTAATTGCTTTCTCGGAAGATATTTTAACTAACTTCGATATTTTTGACTTTGAGCTGTTTTCAATACCAGCTGTATCAATTAAGTCGAAAATATTATTGCTGTAAGTAAAATTCTCAATTCTATAGTCTCTAGTTATGCCAGGCTCATTTGCAACCAAAGCAACTTTCTTTCCTATTAATCTGTTAAATAAAGTCGACTTACCGACATTTGGTCGGCCAATAATTACTAAAGTTGGCATCTAATTATAACTTTCAGTTAATTGTAAGCCGAAAGTTCTCCCTTATCGTTCAAAATATAAATAATATTGTTAACGACTATTGGTGAAAGAAATGCTGATCCAGAGATTTTACTGCTATTTACAACTTCCCCATCATCTGGTGATATCCAAATTGCTTCCCCTTTTGAGGATACAATTAAAAGTTTCCCTGAGATCATTATAGGCCCACTCCAATGGATAGGATTCTTCTTTTTTTCTTCATTTTGGAACCTCTGCATCTGGGTAACCCACCTAATTTTACCTGCTCTTCGAGAAACACAAACAATCTCAGAATTAGTTGTTACTAAAAATAACCAGTCCCCCGAAACCCAAGGTGTTTCAGTGCTAGATAAATCTAGAGTCCAAACTCTTTCTCCTGTAGATATATCAATTGAAACCATTCTTCCTGCATGGCTAACACTTATCAGTCTTCCATTGTCGATAATAGGTCTTGCAGTAATTGAATTAATTTCCGATAGAGATGTTGATAGTCCTGTTAAAGTTAGAGAGTCAGTCCATATCACTGACCCGTTAATAGGTCTAATTGCATATATTTCTCCTGATGAATAAGGCACAAAAACTAAATCATCGCTGACTGCGACTGATGTTGAAGAAAGTATTGTAGCGGACTCAAGGATTCCTCTATGAGTCCACATAATATTTCCTGAAATTTTATCTAGAGCAAAAAGTTGGTTATCATGTGTAATTGCATAAACCATTCTGTCATCTGCTATTGGTGCGGATCTACTTGGTATTCTTAAATTCACCCTCCATATCTCTTCGCCGCTATCACTTTCGAACGCAATAATGAAACCAAAACCAGTTGAAACATATAGCACTCCATTGTTAAAAGACATACCTCCGCCAAAACCTTCATTTTTATTTTCTTTTTTGACTGACAAATCCTGTTGCCAAATTTTCCTTCTGTTCTTTAAATTAAATGCACTTAATTTTGAGTCAGCAGAAAGAAAGAAAATTTTGTTTTCGGCAATAATAGGAGTAGAAATTAAGAACGACTTTTTATTTGATCCCGACCCAAGATTAGAACTCCAGGTTTGTTTTAAGGAATTAGGACCTTTTAAATTTTGTAAGGCGTTGTTTAAAGATCCCCCTGGATAAGGCCAAGATAAATTTGAATAAGGCTCTGGCAAAATCATTCTATTTTCTTGTGTCTGAGGGTCAGAAGATAATGTTCTCTTAAGATTAAGGATGGATATCCTATCACCCTTGATTCTATCTTTATCAATATCGTCACCACCAAACCAACCGCCAATAGATTCACAACCCAAAAGGGAGAATGTCAGTAAAATTATAAATAAATTTCTTTTCATTTTCTTTATTCGGAGTCCTTATCTTCGTGACTATATGCTTGACTAGAAAATATTTTTGCTCTTACCGATATTGTTGATGGAGCAGAGGCATCATTAGATATTTCTTTAAAAATTTCGGAAGATTTCTTATATCTTCCATCTCTATAATAAGCCAAAGCTATAATTTCTTTAGCATGAAACGAAAAAGTTGCCCCATCATTTAATAAAACTCCCAGGGTTTCCTCAATCTCTTCAATCCTATTTCTCTCTAGCATAATAAAACCGGATCGTAATATTGCAAAATCTCTTATCTTTTTAGATATTTCTTCGTTTTGGGACGCCTTTTTAAGATACAGTAAAGCTTCATCATAATTCCCACTATTATAACTCAAATTACTAAGGTTGAATAATGACAACCCACTATAACCGGTCGATGCTTCAGAAATTTCAATAAATATATTCTTAGCCATTACTTCCTCATTATCTCTCACTAGCTCTAATGCAGACTCAAACTGATCTGAGATCTTTTCAGAATTAATTTTGTTTATATAACCGACTGTTTCATAGCCACCAACAGAAAGAATTACAACAATTACTAGACCAATAAGGTATATACCAAATCTATCCCAGATAGAATTAAGTTGTTTTTTCCTTAATTCTTCGTCTATCTCTCTTTCTAATGGTTCTGACATCATTAATTCCTAACATAAATACAGCGAAATTAGAGGTAAAATTATGTTATAACAAGCCTATGAAGATAATAAAATATTTTAGATATATATTAGAAGCATCAATTGCTCTTAATATGCTAATTATCTGCAAAGTCCTTGGAATTAATAAGAGTGCAGAGTTATTAGGATTCTTAGCTTCTTTTGTGGGGCCTAACCTTGGAATTTCTAGAAGAGCTTACATCAATTTAGATCTAGCAATTAGCGAATTAAGCACAGAAAAGAAAACGGAAATAGTTAAAAATATGTGGAAGAATTTAGGAATGACATCCGCAGAATTTTTTAACCTGTCTAAATTATCAAAAGAGGCTAATGAGAGAATCGAGATTGAAGGAATCGAAATAGCGAAAAAATACGTCCAAGAAGGGGCTATATTTATTTCTGCCCATAAAGCTAATTGGGAAGTAATACCAATAGCAATTAAAAAGAGTGGGGGAAGTGTCGCTGCAATATATAGAAATTCAAATAACTTTTTTGTAAACAACTGGATGATTAATCAAAGAAAAAAAATAACAAAAAATCAGATCGCAAAGGGTCCGGGCGGAGCTAGAAAGATGCTAAGATTTTTAGAAAAAAGAGGAAATATTGCAATGTTAGTAGATCAGAAATTATCAAGTGGAGTCAAAGTCAATTTCTTTGGGGTGAGCGCAATGACGTCAGACGCTCCTGCAACCTTCTCTCTCAAATACGGATTTCCAGTAATTCCAATGTCAGTTGAGAGAAAAGAAGGATCTTCATTTAAGGTAAGATTTTATCCTAAAATTGAAATTGAAACCTCTCAAAATCGTCAAAAAGATATACTTATCTTTACTTTAAAAATTAACGAATTCCTTGAAAGGATAATTAAGGAAAAACCTCACGAGTGGTTCTGGTTACACAATAGGTGGGATAAAAGATTTCAATAAAATTATTTTGAGGCTTCTAAGGAAGCTTTAGCATCTATATAAGCTTCCTGTTTATCAACGGACCAATATTTTAAATCTCTCAAAGAGATTTCATAATTAGTAACTGCACATATTACAAATGAACCTTCTTCCAATATCTTAAAATTTGCGTCTCCATATATAAGTTTTGCTAATTTTCTATCACTATTCATAATTTTTTTAGTTTCCTCCTTTACCATTAGGTTCTTTAACTTCAGCATCCACAACCTGATCATTATCAAAATGTATGGAAAGGTGGTCACCCCCTTTTAAATTCTTATTATCTCTAACGATAGATTCATATTTATTTTTTACTATTGCATAACCCCTCTTTAACACACTTTTATGACTCATTGCGTTTATAAGGCTTGTAGTAATATCTAATCTATTCTTTTTTTGCAAAAACATAGATGAATAACTCTTGTTCATATCGTTAAAAACATCACGAGATATTTTCATTGTTGTCTTAATTTTATTAGATAACAAATTTGGTTTGAGACCATGTGATATGCTAAAAAATTTTTGGTTATAGTTTTTTACACTCGGCGCAAGAGATATGTTTAACAACATACTGATTTTATTCAATTTATTAATAGGGTGATCTAAAATATTTTTTACCTTTGGAAAAACCTTTAGTATTAAATCTAGCATCTTTTTTTCTTCTTCCATTTTTCTGGTGATAGTCTTTCTCACTCTCTTACCTATATCACTAAGATTAGAATATAATTCGCTTTTAACTGGTACAGCCATCTCTGCTGCGGCAGTGGGAGTTGGAGCTCTTAAATCAGCAACTAAATCAATTAAAGTTGTATCAGTTTCATGACCAATAGCTGAAATAATTGGAATAGAAGATGAAAAAACCTTTCTAACCAATGTCTCGTCATTAAAACCCCATAAGTCTTCTATGCTACCTCCCCCTCTAGCAATTATAATGACTTCGGGTTCTGAAATATCACTTTGTGACAACAGATGAAAACCTTCAATTGCATTAATAACTTCTTCTGCACAGGATTCACCTTGCACCCTTACCGGCCAAATTAAGATTTGTGTTGGGAACCTATCTTCAATTCTATGTAAGATATCCCTAATAACTGCTCCAGTTGGGCTAGTAATAACTCCAATTGTTTCAGGTAGGTATGGAATCTCTTTTTTATATTCTTTTGAGAACACTCCCTCTTTTGAAAGTTTCTCTTTTCTTTTTTCTAGCAAAGCCATTAAAGCCCCTACCCCAGCTGGCTCCATATTTTCTATTATTATTTGATATCTTGATTGATCTTGGTAAGTGGTAATTTTTCCAGTACAAATTACTTCTAATCCTTCTTCAGGAAGTATTTGTAAATGAGGGGTTTTAGTTTTCCATATCACTCCAGAAATTACTGCATTTTCGTCTTTAATATCGAGATAAATATGCCCCGACGATGGTGTTGACACTCTGCCGATCTCACCTCTAACTTTCACATACTCAAAATTATCTTCAATAATATTCTTAATCGCTATTGATAATTCTGAAACTGTGAATTCAAGAATATTTTTAATTTGTAAATTCATTTTTTTTTCTATTCATTTTTTATAAAAAACTTTTCCATTAATTCATATTGTAATTTAAATTATTCACTATGAATATACTTCTTATAGGTGGTGGAGGAAGAGAACACTCAATAGCCACAGCTTTAGCAAAAAGCCCTTTGTTAAACAAACTTTATTGTTCCCCAGGTAATGCTGGAATCGATGATATAGCTGAAAGCGTTATTTTAAATATTTCAGGAAAACAAGAGGTTCTGGATTTTTGCCTCTCAAATAAAATTGGAATCGTTTTTGTAGGACCTGAAGTTCCTTTAGTAGAAGGCCTTGTTGATTTTCTTGAGAATGAAGGTATTTTCGCTTTTGGCCCATCAAAAATTGCTAGTCAATTAGAGGGTTCAAAGAGTTTTACAAAGAAGATCTGCAAGGAATATAATATCCCTACAGCAAAATACAAAAGCTTTAATGAGTTAGACAAGGCTCTTCAATATATTGAAAATCATCATTTTCCTTTGGTCATAAAAGTTGATGGCTTAGCTGCCGGCAAAGGGGTTATTATTGCAGAAGAAAAAGAAGTAGCTATATCAACAATTAATGAAATGTTTTCAGGTAAGTTTGGAGATGCAGGTAAGGAAATTGTGATTGAAGAATTTCTAGAGGGAGAAGAGGTAAGTTTTTTCGTTATATCTGATGGAAAGGATTTTCTTCCTCTTACTACTGCTCAAGATCATAAGAGAATAGGAGAAATGGATGTTGGTCCAAATACCGGTGGAATGGGAGCTTATTCTCCAGCGCCAATAATGGATAAAAATCTTTGCGATGAAACTATTGAAAAAATTATAAAGCCTACTCTTCTTGCAATGAAAAAATTAGGATCACCTTACAAAGGTGTTTTGTATGCAGGCTTAATGATAACCAAAGATGGACCAAAATTGATTGAATACAATGTTAGGTTTGGAGACCCGGAATGCCAAGTTATTATTCCCAGATTACGTAATGATCTATTAGAATTAATAACTCGAGTTAAGAATCAAAGCCTTCGCGACATCACGTTGAAATGGGATCCTAATTTTGCAATAACTATAGTGATGTCTTCGGAAGGATACCCAGGATATTATGAAAATGGTTTTGAGATTATCGGTTTAGAAAATGCTTCAAACTTAAATAATGTTGATATTTATCATGCCGGCACTAAAAAGAATAAAAATAAAATTGTTACTAATGGTGGAAGAGTTTTAAATATCAATGGATATGGAAGAACTTTAAAAATGGCTAAGGATAATGCAATGGAAGCAGTAGAATTAATTAATTGGACTGGGTGTTATTATAGAAAAGATATAGGATGGAGAGCGTTGGAGAAAAAAAGAGATGAATGAAAATAATAATGAACCAACTTCATCAGAAAAATTTACTGGCACAATGCCAGTTCAAGAAAAATTAAAATTTTCACACTCAAATCTTGAGAGCTATTTAAATGAATATGTTAAAGATTTTTCTGGGCCTCTCGAGGTTAGGGAATTCAAAGGAGGTCAATCCAATCCAACTTATCAACTAATTACCCCTAAAAAGAAATATGTTTTGAGGCGCAAACCTCCTGGAAAACTCTTGCCTTCTGCACATGCTGTAGACAGAGAATATAAAGTGATTACCGCATTAAACTCGGTTAATTATCCTGTTCCTAAAACATATTGTCTTTGTCTGGATGAGAGCGTTATAGGCACAATCTTTTACGTAATGGAAATGGTTGAAGGAAATATTTACTGGGACCCGACGCTACCCGATTGCAATAAAGACTTACGAATCTCAATCTTTAGAGAAAAAAATCGTACTTTAGCTGCACTTCACAAAGTAGATTATGAAAGAATTGGACTCAATGATTTTGGAAAACCTGGAAATTATTTTGCTAGGCAAATTTCTAGATGGACTAAGCAATATATTGCTTCAGAAACCGAAAAAATTAATGAAATGAATTCACTTATTGATTGGTTACCAAATAATATTCCAGATAGCGACGAAACATCTATAGTACATGGAGATTATAGACTTGATAATATGGTTTTACATAAACAAAAAGCTAAAGTCCTTGCGGTTCTAGACTGGGAACTATCAACATTGGGTCATCCTTTGGGAGACTTCACTTATCACTTAATGCAGTGGTTTATGCCAGGAGATGGAAGCGCTGCAGGAACACAAACCTTGTCCAATGTAGATTTAAAGACTCTAGGAATTCCAACAGCTGAAGATTATACAAAAATGTATTGTGATTTTACAAACAGGTCAGGAATAGAAAATATTGATTTTTATTTAGCATATAATTTCTTTCGACTTGCGGGAATATTGCAAGGCATTATTGGAAGAGTAAGAGATGGTACGGCTGCAAGCGAACACGCGGAAGATAGGGCAGATAGAGTAAGGCCATTAGCTGAAGCTGGTTGGTTATACGCTAAGAAAGCCGGAGCTGCTTAGTACTATTTACTCAGTATTTCAACGCTTTCTTCGTCGGCAATAATCACTATGTCAGCCAAATCTATAAATAAACCATGACCAATAACACCTGGGATAGAATTGAGTAACTGATCAACTATATAAGGTTCATCTATAGATCCAAGAGAGAAGTCGTAGATATAATTTCCACTATCAGTAATAAAATTAGTATTTTGACTTTTCCTAATAGAGCTTGAGCCATAATAACCGACCTCTTCTAACTTTCTTAAAATTTTTAAATTTGTAGCAGAGTTCTCATAAATTGAGACTTCTACAGGAAGTTTAAAATTTCCTAATTTATCAACTTTTTTTGAATCGTCAGCAATAATAATGAATTTTTCGGAATTATATGCAACGATCTTTTCTCTCAACAAGGCTCCTCCTCCTCCTTTAATAAGAGATAAGTTACTGTCGACTTCATCGGTTCCATCAATGGTTATATCTAAACTTTTTACTTCTTGAAGTGAAGTTAAAGGAATATTCGATTCTTTAGCTAAATTTTCTGTGTCTTGTGATGTAACGACACCTTCGATATCAAATCCTTCTTTAATCTTTAAAGACAATAATTTTATAAACTCATTTGCAGTACTTCCGCTTCCAAGTCCAATTTTCATACCGGTCTCAACAAATTCTAATGCCTTTTCAGCAGCTCTTATTTTCTTTTCTAATGACATCTATATTTCTGTACCAGCCTTCATCTTATGAGCCTTTACTATTCTTTCATATGCACCATTTATAATTGCTAATTTCTCATTTGCCATACCTAATAATTCCTTTGGAACACCTTTTGCTATTAATCTATCAGGATGATTTTGAGCTGCTAATTCTTTCCAAGCCTTCTGAGCAATATCAATGTTAGCGCCGGGATCAAGACCTAAAACCAACCAAGGATCATCCGTTTCTGAGCCCATATGACTTGCCCTTATCCTTGAAAATTCTGCGGAAGTAAACCCAAAAATTCCCGCAACTCTTTCTAAAAATAAAACTTCTTGCTTGTTTACGGGATTATCCGATTTTGCTATATGAAATAATCCATCCAAAACATTCTCCAACACTTCCGTATTATCTTTAAATATAACAGAGATCTGTTGGGCATAAGCTTCATAACCCGCAGTATCTTCTCTAGCGAGATTATAAATCTTAAAGACATTTTTTAATTCATTATCTGGAACTTCACTTAATATATCTTTAAAAGCTAACAGTTCTTTTTCAGACATTTTTCCATCGGCTGTGGACATCTTCGCTGATAGAGCAATTAAGGCAATTGCAAATGCTACATCCTCATCATCATTATCGATAACATAATGTCCTGCAACAGCTCCGACTACGGCACCAATAATACCTCCAATTAAATAACCGGCGCTAGCGCCTGCAAGTTTCCCCCATGTTGACATATTTGTAACTTAGACTGAGTCTTTTAAAGTTTCACCTTTACATAACCTGTCGTCAATTAGAGTCCGAGCACCGCCTTCGAAATAATATTTCTTTGAATTTCATTAGAACCAGCATAGATAGTTGTTTTTCTTCCATTAAAATAATTAGGTGTGATAGTTAATGCATAGTCTGGTCCAATAGATGGCTCATTTACATTTGCAAATGTATCCTCAATAAATGGTAAAGACCAATGACTTATGGCCTCAACAGAAATCTCCTGGAGTAATTGTTGAATTTCTGTTCCTCGACATTTTAATATGGATGACTCTGGACCTACTCTTTCTCCCGCAGAAAGAGCGGAAAAAATTCTCAATTCAACGAATTCCATAGCCCGTATTTGAATCTCACACTCATTAAGTTTGTTAATAAAATCATTATCATCAATTAAATTCCGACCGTCGCCCGTGGGTGTATCTTTAGCAATCTCACGTAAATTATTAACGGCTCTATATAAACCAGGTGAATACGCATTTCCTCTTTCAAATTCCAAAAGATATTTTGCATATGTCCAACCTTTATTCTCTTCACCTATAAGGTTTTCCTTAGGAACTCTAACATCCTCAAAGAATACCTGATTCACTTCGTGATGAGGATCGGGTGTCTGTTCAAGGGTAATTAAGGGTCTTATTTCTATTCCTTTGCTAGACATATCTATTAGAATAAATGATATACCTTCCTGTGGTTTTTCAGTTTTAGTAGTTCTTACTAAGCAAAAGATCCAATCGGCATATTGTGCCATAGTAGTCCAAATTTTTGTACCGTTAACCAAGTAATAATTGCCTTTATCTTCTGCTTTACACTGCAAAGATGCTAGATCTGAGCCCGATCCAGGTTCAGAATACCCCTGACACCACCAAACTTTGGTAGATAATATATCTGGTAGGAATTTTTCCTTTTGTTCATCTGTACCGAATTCCATAATAACTGGCGCTACCATCGAAAGACCGAAAGGTACAGTTCTTGGAGCTCCTTCTCTTGCCATCTCAGTTTCAAAAACATATTTTTGGGAAGCTGAAAAACCAGCGCCTCCATGTTCCTTAGGCCAATTAGGTGCTATCCATCCTTTTTTGTACAAAGCCTTTTGCCATTCAACGTGCAAACCTTTTTCTACATGACCGTTCTTAGAGAGAGATAGTTTCTTACGCATTTCATTTGTAAAAGTTTTCTTAATGAAATCTCTGACTTCATCTCTAAATCCTAAATCTTCATCACTTAAACCTAATTCCACTTCATTTACTCCCGTTATTTACCTTTAAAATTCCCATCTCTTTTCTCAAAAAAAGCTGTTATTGCTTCCTGATGATCCTCAGTTAAATGCATTAGAGCCTGCATATTAGCCGACATTTCAAGCATAGTTTCAAAGTTACTTACCATCCCTTCTCTTAGAAGCTTTTTACTCATTCTTAAAGCATCAGGAGGTTGCTTAACGATGGAATTGGCTAAATTATTTGCTTCAATCATTAATTCGCTTTCTTCAAACACCTCACTTATTAAACCACACTCTTTGGCCTGATCAGCATTAATTAATTTACCTGTAAATAAAAGCTCGGAAGCCATTGAAAGACCTATGATTTTAGGTAATAACCAAGCCCCGCCATCTCCAGGAATTAAACCAATCTTTAAAAAAGTAACACCGAAACGCGCGTTTTTAGAGGCAATCCTAATA